>Ga0265295_1003660_pt1 | contig 21984 bp, 18 predicted proteins | sample Munlansysbiofilm_FD_192503 | JGI IMG/M metagenome (GOLD analysis project Ga0265295, IMG submission 192503) | Leachate microbial communities from a municipal landfill in Southern Ontario, Canada - Methane capture system biofilm | ecosystem: Engineered > Solid waste > Landfill > Unclassified ...
ACCCCCTATATACCCTGTAAAGATAAAATCAACTCGTCAAAAAAACAACCTATCAAAGAACTTATTTTGTTTATTTTATTAATGATCAGTATTTTGTGCCAGTTTGTTAACTAAACGACATTGAATCAGTAGCATTAAAGGCTATACGAAAAAACTCTCTGCGCCTGGAAAATCAAACTCCTCTTTTGCAACCTCGGGAGGGTAAGCATAGTACTGAACCTTTGCCTCGGCACAAATATCACCCTTACCATCATACAGCTCGGTTTTGATATTGGTAAACCCTCTTCTCGAGTCTTCCATCCAAGCTTTAAGCTTTATTGGTCCATACGAAATATGAACCGGCTTTCGATAACGAACATGCATCTGCGAGGTAACACCAGCAGTTCCTAAAATAGTGTTTATGGCCCATCCCCCTATCTCATCCAAAAGCAAAGCCTGAATACCACCATGCAACACGTTTCTGTACCCTTCGTAATCAGAAGTGGGATTCCATTCGCTGTAAATCACCTTATTCACCTCATCAAAGGTAAAATTTAACCTAACCCCAAACGGATGGTCGGGATCGCATCCTATGCAGCTATATCCTTTTTGACCCACGTACGGGTTTTTAACTTTTTTCATGTTCCGATATATTTTATTTTTCACAGTGATATTTACATCACAATACATACCTTGCTCTTACCATACAAGCTATCTATATTTTGTGTAAAAGTACAAAAACCGATTAAACAATAATAAAATAGTGCAATCAGAAAGCGTTCACATTTTAACAATTATAGCAACAAAAAGGGAAGTAGACGTTTTTTCTTAAAAAAAGGAGCAGAAAGTTTTGCAGATATTAAAAATGCTTGTATTTTTGCAACGCTTTTAACGAAAAGCATTACAGCAATAAGTTCAATGTTTATGGGAGTTTAGCTCAGCTGGTTCAGAGCACCTGCCTTACAAGCAGGGGGTCACTGGTTCGAATCCAGTAACTCCCACACTAACAATCAACCACTTACAGCGTTTATCGAGGTAGGTGGTTTTTTTGTTTGAGCGCAACTTGAGACACAAGACGGTGAACCCAGCGCAGCTGGTTCAGAGCATCCCGTCCCTACGGGCGGGAGGGTCACTGGTTCGAACTACTCTCACGAGCAGAGCGAGTAATCCAGTAACTCCCACACTAACAATCAACCACTTACAGCGTTTATCGAGGTAGGTGGTTTTTTTGTTGACCATTGAGTTGACCATTACTATCCCCCCTTAGTGCATCTCAAAGCCTAAAGTATTAGCGGCAATTTGTTAATAAAACTTACCTGCTGGCAATAAAAAAACCCACCAATTTATAGCGTGGTTGGTTAAACGAAATTAACGGGCTAAAAGAGATTGTATTAATTCTAAAATGGGTTGTGGGCAAGTTCGTTGCGGGTGTTGTGTTTCGGTAAATCATTATCAATAGCTGATAAAACCCCGAGTTGCTGGGCTAATATTTAAGCTTAGTGAGTATAAAAACGATATCCAATAAGAAAACAAGGTTTTATTTGGTGAACAAAAACGGGGTACCAACAAAAAAAAACAAAAGATTTACCTTTTACTTTTTTTAAATTTCATTCCTGCGTAACTTTGGAATATTGACAAAACCACACGGTCAAATTTTGCCAGCACTCTAAAACAAACTACTAAAACAAAAACCATGGCACTAACAATTTTAGCAACAGGCGATATTCATATTGGGAAAAAATCATCCGGTATAAAGCATAATACCGAAGAGAGTGCTACAAAATACACCTGGAGTAGGATAGTTGACTATGCAATTAAGAGTAAAGTTGATATATTAGCGCTCACCGGCGATATTATTGATCAGGACAATCGTTACTTTGAAGCCATTGGGCCGCTGCAAGCTGGATTTGAAAAATTAAAGCAGGCAAATATTTCGGTCTTTATGGTTGCCGGAAACCACGATTTTGATGTGCTCCCCCAATTGGTAAACTCCGAAAGGTATAACAATGTCCACCTGTTAGGAGCCAAAGGAAAATGGGAAACAAAAGTATTCTCTAAAAATAGCGAGCAGCTACAGCTTGTGGGTTGGTCGTTTCCCAGTAGGCATGTAAGCGAAGATCCGCTGCTAAAGTTTAACCCAGCTATAATTAGCCCAAATATCACAACCATAGGCCTTGTACATGGTGATGTTGATACGCTCAACAGTAAATATGCTCCAATAAGCTTAAATAATTTTTTAAACACCTCGGTTGATGCGTGGATCCTTGGTCACATACATAAGCCACAAATTTTACGCAGCTCCACCCCCATCGTTTACTATCCAGGCTCGCCACACGCCCTAAGTGCCAAGGAGCAGGGTGTACATGGGCCAATTCTACTTACGGTTCAACCTCAAAGGGATATAGTGATTGAAGAAATACCCTTATCACCGGTAAGGTACGAAACCCTTTCAGTCGATATTACGGATAAAAACAATGAGGAGGAGGTTAGAAATGCTATCACCTCAAGGCTGTACGAGGATGCTCACTCAAAGGATGCGGATCTAGAAAACGTTTCGTACTTGGTTTACGACGTCGTACTCATAGGTAACCATAGCAACATACGAGAGGTGGAAATGTGGGTAAAGTTTATTAACGATTACGAGCTAGAAATAAGCACAACAGAGACCCTGGTTTTAGTGCGAAAAACAGAGCTCGATATTCAACCACAGGTTACCAACATGGAGGAGCTAGCCAAAGAGTCATCACCAGCTGGCGTTTTGGCCAAATGGATTATTGCGCTTCAAAATGGGGAGAGCACCGAGGCTGCAAAACGCTTACTTCAGAAATGGGGATCAGTTCACAGCTCCATTACACAGGCATCAACCTATCAGCCATTGCGCACAACCGATAGATTTGAACCCGAGCAACAGCAGGATAAAAAGCAATACATACTAAATGAATGCAAGCGAATTCTCACAGAACTAATTAGTCAGCAAGAGCAATGAAACATCCATGGTAACAGCCCTACACACACGCCAATAGCTATCCTGTGGATGTTCCATCTGACAATTAAAAACCAAAAAAACAGATGAAAAAAGTTCCCTTCATACTAAAAGATCTTTCCATTCAAAAAATGCCTGGCTTCAGTAAGGGGTTAAAAGCCCTGAATGGCCTAGCAGACAACATCAACATTATTGCAGGTGCAAACGGATCGGGTAAAAGTTCAACCGCCCGTGTTATTCAGCAACTTATATGGCGAAATAAAACGAAAGGGTTAAATGTTGATGGTTCGGTTCTTATTAACAACGAGCCGTGGGAGATAAAGCTTGATTCGGAAAGAACAACGATTCAACGAAACGGGAACAATGACGAAATTAGCGGAATACCCACAGTAGAGGGGCAACACCGCTACATGCTAGCCCTACACAAGCTGGTTGAAGACAAAGAGCATGACCTGGCCAAAGAAATTGCGAAGGAATCTATTGGCGGGTACGATATTGATGCTGCAAAAAGCAGCTTAGGCTACTCATCAAAAGTTTTCAACAAAAGCGTATCGGAGTATAAAAATTTTCATAACGCAGAGAAGAAATACAAAGAGGTTCGAGATCAGCAGAAAGAGCTAAAAAAAGAGGAAGAGACTCTAGACAGACTAAAGGAGGAAAAAGAGGAGGCCCAACAAGCAAACCTACTAAGTGAGTTTTACAACAAGGTTACCGAGTACCTTGAGGCAAAGTTAAAATACGAGAATCTTTCCAATGAAATGAAAGCATTCTCGGACTCAATGGAGAAGCTATCGGGCAAAGAGTTCGAGAACATTCAGGAACTCGAAAATCAAATTGAAACGTGCCAGAATAGCATTGAGAAAGCCGAAGAGGGAATAGAAAAAAGCCGAAAAGAACTAGAAAAGCTAAGCATCCCAAAAGAGGGAGTTGCCGACGATACAATTAATGAAATAGACAATAGGCTTGATAGGCTAAGTAGCTTTGAGCGCGATATTCGTGATAATAGCACAACCATTGCAGAATTAAAAACCCAAGAATCTGAGGCGCTAAAAAGTATCGACAGCTCAATTGACCCCACACAATGGCAAGGTTTAACCATAAACCATGTAAGCGGTCTCGACAAGATGCTTCAGAACGCTCATCAGGTGCTGGGCGAAAAGGAGTACCTACTCTCTGAAATTAGAATGCTAGAAAAAGAGGCTGAGCACTACACAACGGGTAATCTGAACTCAGAAACATACAGCCAGGGAGTAAGAACCCTAAGCGAATGGTTAAAAGAATCAACAAACAGCAATAATGGGTTGCCCTTTTGGGTAGTAGGTGCTATCTCATTGGCAGGAATTTTAGCTGCAGTTGCCACGTATTTTGTGGGCTGGGCTGGCCTGCTGGGCCTTATTTTGATTGCCATACTTTATTTCTACGCCTTTACCGCAAAGGGCAAAGGGTCTAGTTCGCTTAGTGTAAGAGAGAGAGATTTTGCTAATTCGGGCCTTAGTGTACCCTCACGGTGGGATTCGGAGAGCGTAGCCAGCCGGCTCGATGAGCTAATCGATAAGCTTAGAGATATTAAGGATGCAGAGAGGTTAAGCCTAAGATTAAAGAGCTGCAAAGAAAATCTGAGTAAGCTACAGGAACGCATCGAGAGGTTGAATGTAAAACGTGATGAATGGGTTAAAAAATTGCAAGCAGCTCCCGGCTTCCCCGAAAATGGTTCCAACGATTTTAGCAGCTTATACTGGTTCTTAACAAACGTAAAAAAGTGGCAGGATGCCCATAGTCAAAAAGAATCAACAGAGGCCAAGCTGTCCGAAACAACAAAATACTACAACGATGAATTGGATAAAATCAATGCGCTGTTCCAAAAATCAACCCTAAAAACCGTAGCCGATGTGTCGGAAGGAAAGGGTGTTTTTAAGGTTTTAAAAAACGAGAGGGATATTCAGAAAGCTGAAAATCGGGCAATTGAGCAAGAAAATAGGCAAATTAGGGAACAAAGCAGCTTAAAGGAGAAATCCGAACTAAAGCTCTCGGCTATTTACAGCTCATTGGGCATAACCGATAAAAACAAAGAGCATGTACTAGCTCTGGTAAACCGATTAGATGATTATAAACGAATTTCTAAGGATCATTATGCCGCCAAACAGAGCTTTTCGGAAAAAGAAAAGCTTTTACAAGAACACTCACTGTATAATCAGTACTGGACAGATATTGAATATTTAAGCATCGATCAGGCGCACGAACGGGCCAGTAAAAACAGGGAGAATGCCAGCCAGTTAGAGGATATCCAGAAGCAAATCACTAGCATCGAAACGCGAATTCGGGATAAAAAGAGAGGGCACGAATTGGAGGATATGCTAGCCAAAAAGGATGAGGCATTGGACAATCTTAATAATCTATTTAAAGACAACCTATCCTCTGCCACAGGAGATCTAATTATCAACGAATTAAAAAGGGAAACGCATAATCAGAATCGACCACCAGTTTTTAATCGGGCGAAAGAAATTTTTAATAACATTACCAACGGGCAATACGAACTTTTGTTAGGTGAAGAGGGAGAACCAAATTTTAAAGCGTACGATACCATCCGGAGGCTTGGTCAGGATCTATCCGAATTATCAACAGGAACAAGGGTTCAGCTTTTACTCTCAATCCGATTAGCCTATGTTGAAACCGTAGAATCATCAATTCGCTTGCCATTACTGGCCGATGAGCTGCTGGCCAATAGCGATGACGAGCGGGCAAAAGCAATTATTGAATCATTAATCGAAATAAGTAGGCAAGGACGGCAGGTATTCTACTTCACTGCCCAAAACGACGAGGTTGACAAGTGGATGCACCATTTACAGAAACACAAAGACCTTAAGCACAAAATTATTCAGCTAGATGACAACACCGACAAAACCCACGATTACAGCGAGTTCACACCTGATTTGGGTAAGGTTAGCTTCCTACAAAAAACACCTGCTCCCAATGGTAAAAATCATAAAGAGTATGGCGAAACAATCAATCCATCACCCTACAACATACTAACACAAAATAGCAGCGAGCTGCACATTTGGTACCTAACCGAGGATGTTGATTTACTGTATAATTGTCTGAAAAGAGACATAAAAACTTGGGGGCAGCTAGAGAGCTACTATCGCATTAGCGGAACTATTGGCAGCTTAAACCAGGAAACTTTTAATAGGATTCAGCATAAGGTCGAAATTTTACAACGATTTCAGGAACTATACCAAGTGGGGCGCTCCCTCCCAATAGATAGGAGTGTTTTAGAATCTTCGGATGCCATCACAGATGTTTTTATTGATAGGGTTGCTGACAAATTAAATGAATACAACCACAATCCCAAGCAGCTACTTCAAGCATTACGAAATGGAGAGGTACCTCGCTTTAGAGCCGAGAATGCCGATGACTTGGAAAATTATTTACTATCCAAAAACTATATCGACGATCAGGAGATACTGGAAACAGAAAATATAATAATCAATATGCAGGCCCTAATTTCGAATTTTGATATGGAAATACTGGAGGCCGAAACTTTTATTAATAGAATTTTAGAATACCCACAGGTTACGAATCCAGCTAAATCTTAAACTAAATTCATATGGCAAACCTTATTAACCCGCATTATTCATCAAATTCAATAAAGATGAATGCAAATGCGGATTACCCCGACATAGTGGAGCCCAATTTTGGGTAACAAAATTGGTTGGGAGACATAATGGCTGTCGGAGGCAGCAATTATTCGGATGAATAATTGGGGGTTAAACATCCGTATTCAAAATATATTCTTTACTTTTAGGGGTGTAAACTAGATATTAAAGCGTAATTACGCTCTGGTTAACAGCATTTTACAGCAACTACCAGCATTGGCATAATAAAAATAAGGTTAGGAAAACATTTAGATCTATTACTAAACTTTGTTTCATTTTGGTGCTGATTGGATTTACAGTAGGAATATTTTATAAACAGAAAGAATATGAGGTTATTTCTACCATCTTATTACTTGTAATGTTTGTGCTCGAAACAGCGTATCATTTGATTGAGAAACAATCGAAGGTTGTAATTATACCCACAAGAGATGCTCGTAACTTTAGGAATAGCTCATTAGTACTACTACTATTTGCCATACTATCTATATTTATTCATTTTTATAATAATGAGCTTACGCTTAGACTATTAGCCCCAGCAATTTTATTTGGATATTTAGGCTTGAGAGGGTTCATTTTTACAGAACAAACACTGTGATCGATTAGAGTTTTTGACCAAGGTATAGAATATGGGGTTTGCCAAGTTTATTCTGACTGGAAAAGGCTAGATGGTTATACTGTTGATAATGAAGCGAATGAGGTGTCAATAAAAAAAGGCTTGTTCTTCAGGAATATCAAAGTGCTATTTTCATATAAATCTGATATGAAAACATTTACCGATATCCTGACAGAAAAAAACATAAAAAACATTGCCTAATATACGGCCAACTATCAAAACCTTACAACTATGGAGACAAATGGAGCAATGAGAGAACATATTTTTGAGATAATAGATAATCAGCTAAGGGATAATAACCCTCCTGAAACCAAAACCACTTTTGATAGATTGCTAGAACAAGGATTTAACGAACTCCATATCAAGCAGATGATAGGACAATGTTTAGCTCTAGAGCTATTCGATATCATGAAGCATGGTAAATCATATGATAATGCTCGGTACATTAAGAACCTATCAACTCTACCCAAAGAGCCATTTGATTAAATTAACCCCAATTATTCGTTCGAATAATTGGGGTTAACCTACATCTTCACAAATCTACCATTCCAAACCCCTTGTACTGAAATAACTTTAACCAGGTAAACACCTCCCGTTAGTTGCGATATGTTCACAGGGATTTCATTTCCATGCGTAAAGGTTTCTACCTGAACAAGATCTCCAACACCGTTATAAATCTGTATAGTAGCATTGCTTATAGTCGCTGGGTTTTTTATCCAAATCATGCCGCTTGATGGATTGGGATACAAAGCAAGCTTACTTTGGGCTAGAGGTTTTGTTGAGGTAACCTCAGTAAAGTAAGCCGTTGCGATTATATCCTCAGTAATGGTAATTTCCACATCGCTAGTTTCATAGATATTATCGTTCACCTCCCATTTGTCGAATTGCCAACCATCAGTGGGAGTTGCACTTATTATTAGCTCTGTTCCCTCATCATACTGGTGAGTGCCATTGGTAGGCGTGGTTGTCCCATTACCCCTGGTTGCCATCGTAAGTGTAAATGAAGATGTAGCGTTTAGCTCAAATGTATATAACCCAAGAGGCGCAACAAGTGGTTTTGTTATGGTTTTACTGTTCTCATTGGTTGCGCTAATGTAGTAGTAAACAGTGTCGTTAACAGATTGGCTAGGAATAGTACTGGTATAGTTTGTTTCATCAACCAGCTGCATCTCAACCTGGTTAAATCCCGCCGTGGTGTCAGTACTCCAGTAAACCGAAGCGCTGCTTATACCCTGGGCCGATTCAATGGTTGCATCTATGGTATATCCATCGGTTGAGTAGTTAACCTCTTCTCGATGGGGAGCATGCCCAATAAAAATGGGGTCGTTGGCTGCAATCTCGCGGGTAATGCAGTGTATTGCGCCACTAGCAGAAATAACGTTGCGCATATTAATACCCACAACCTGGTAACCTGGCATGGCATCGCGATATATTTCCAACGCCTCATTATCCTGCGCTAGCCCGTATATGGGTACAAGCACCAGGCCGTTAAGGATAGTTGCATTGGTATAGGTAAGGTAATTGGATCCATTTGACGGGTACCCACCATACTCATCAGGAGGCATGGGAATACGTACCACCTTATATGGTCTTCCGTAGGGCGTTTGGTAATTATCTAGAATGTAATTTAGGTTGGTTTCAATTTGAGGCCCATCGGATACGCCTGTGGGGTATTGCCCAACTAGCAGGGTCTCCTCATCCAGCAATTTCATATGCATATCGATGTGGTGAATACCATCGTAGGGGAGGTTTGTCATTTTGGCGTATGGACTAATACCCATGTAGTTATGCTTAATATCGTCAATTTGATTTTCGGTAAGGTTATAATTCTCATCGAGGATAAGTTTCGACGAGTATCCCTGTCCAAAACCATCGGCCATAAAGTTGCCCCCAGTGGCAACTAGGCGATTGGGCGATTGGGTCATCTGATAGATGGGTACACCTAATTCGTTGGCCATAACAGAGGGTATTACATCATCAGAAGGACGTGGACGATTATATACCCAGTCAACAAAGGCTAACTCGTTAGTTCCGTTAAGGTAGATGCTCTGCGGACCATAATCGCGTACCCAAACAGAATTGTAATTGGCACTAATAAAAACAATATTATCGGAGTCTACACCATCACTGGCAAGGTAACTCTGAACGCTTGAAGGACTACTGCAAACTATATATACGGTAACGTATTGCTTAGCATAACGAACAATTTCGCGAAGATTTGAGTTATAGGAAGCCCACGTTACAATCACGCCCTGCATTTCTTCCCATTCGCCAGGAGTTCGTGGAATTTCAGCAGGAGGTGCAGTACCCCTATCAGCTGGATAATTTCTTAGGTAGTCATTCCAGATAAGCTTTTCGGCTTGGGTCATATGCCGTGGGAGAGGGTCTTGACTGAAAAGGTTTGTACTTAACACAAGTGTGATAACTAAAAGGCAGAAACGTAGCATTATGGTTTTGGTTAAAGTTTTGAATTCGCGAATATAAACATTTTATCTTGACTGATTATGTTGAGAGAAACTTAACCCCAATTATTTGAATAAATAATTGGGGTTAATAAAATTACAAACGTTTTTGAATACGGTCAACCATGGTCATAACATAAATCAAATAAGAGGGGGACGCATTTTGCGTCCCCTTTCCATTATTATAGTATTGCCAACGAATCACAGGCAATCTACTTATCAAAAAGCTTAGCCCACTCGTATTTCTTGCGGTTTTTCCATGTGCCCTTGTGGTAAATGAAACTTATCATGATGGGAAGAACGCTAGTGGCCTCGGCGTACACCATTTGCTCGTAGGCCGTGTCAACCTTACCCCACGAAGAAGCTTCTTTAAGGGTTGAGCTAGAGCATGCTCCATCGCGTGGATCGGCAACGGTAATTTGCACTGCATACTTATGCATTGGCACATCGTGACCCAGCACCTCGGCACCAACAACGGTGTCCTGAGCAAAGTTTTTGGGTACTCCCCCACCAATCATAAACAGACCGGTGTGTTTACCAGCAATTTTTATGTCGGTAAGCTCACGAAAATCCTTAACCGAGTCGATTGAAACGTGTGCATCGGGATTTTCCACCTGATTTTTCATCAGCCCAAACCCAGCGCTACAATCGCTAAATGCTGGCACAAAGATGGGCACATTATTCTCGTAACATACTTGCACCAAGCTATCCTTTTTAACGGAATGCTTGGTTAGGTAACGCCCCATCTCTTTAATAAATTCTCGTGAGCTGTAGGCACCTGGCTTCATTCCATCGGCAATTTTTTTGATGGTTTCGTCGCACACCTGAAGCTCCTCCTCATCGATATAGGTGTCGTAAATTCTATCGACATAGTTGTCACGAAGATATTTATCGTCAACAAATGGGGTTCCCTTGTAGTGTTTATAGCCCAACGCTTCAAAGAAATCCATATCAACAATTGTTGCACCGGTAGCAACAACCACATCCACCATATTATTTTTCACCATGTCTACATAAACCTGCATGCATCCGCCGGCACTAGTACTTCCAGCAATAACCAGCCAGTTGCTGCAGTCCTTATCGGCCAGCATCATTTCAAAAATATCGGTTGCTACGGCCGTATCTCGCGATGTGAACGACATGTCGCGCATTGAGTTAATAATAGGAGTTGAGTCGAACGATTTAATATCGATGTGCTTCACAACATCCTTTAGCAGGTCTTTTTTCTTCATTTGAACAGTTATTAAGTTAGTTGTAAGTTATACTTATTCCTTTGTAAATTTATACGATAATATCTTATAAAGCAACTTGGCAGCAGTAAAGTCGGATGATTTTTCCTGTGGATTTGGGCAAAGCTCAACAATATCAAAGCCAACCAAATTTTTTCGCTCAATCATTTTACGTATAAACGTTAGGGTTTGATACCACTTTAGCCCACCCGGCTCGGGTGTTCCGGTTGATGGTAAAATTGATGGATCGAGGCCATCCAGATCGATGGTTAGATATACATCCTCGGTAAGCAAATCAATGGCTTTACCCATCCATTCATCGTTATCCATAATTTTATGCGCCCAGAAAACCCGACTTGGGTCAAGTCGTTCTTTTTCACCCACATCCATACTTCGAATGCCTACCTGAACTATTGGGCAAACATCCTGAGCCCTAGCCATAACGCAAGCATGGTTATTTTTGGACCCCTCGTACGAATCACGCAGATCGGCGTGCGCATCAATTTGCAGAACGGTTAAATTTTTAAACCGCCCTGCATAAGCCTGTATTGGGCCTATACTAACAGAGTGCTCGCCTCCAAGAGTAACAACAAACTTTCCGCTGTTTAAATGCTCTGCTGTTTGCTCCTCGGCAGCTCTAACCATTGCCTCTGGTGATGATTTTTCTGTTATAGCAGGTGCGGTATATATACCCTGCAAATACACCTCTGTATCAGTTTCAATATCATACAGCTCCATGTTTGCCGAGGCTTCGAGAAGAGCCTCAGGCCCTTTGTCGGAACCTTTTACCCAGGTGCTGGTTCCATCGTAAGGGATAGGCAAAACCACTATCCTACTGGTATCCTTACTGCAAAACTCGTCGGGAATATCGCCAAAATGTACCATTTGCGTAAAATATTTTTTATTAAACAGCTCATTAAAAACATAAAAACCATTATCTTTACCTTTGATTAATGCGGTGCAAATATATTTATAATTCAGATATAACTAATTAATCAGAATTAATTAGGGTAAAAAATCCCTTAAATAACCACGAAGAAAAAATCGTTGCAGCTAACCATAAGCATACACCATAAAGTAACGTACAACAAATAAATAAGTTGTAAATAATTATTGAACACCATACCAAAAAAAGAAACCATTCGGGCAAACTCATAAAATGATTGATTTAAACCCTTTCATTGTATGCTGCATCAATGTAAGGAAAAACTGCTATGAAATAAAGTTTTTTTATAATGATATAACGCACCAAAAAATACAGAACAAATTAACTCAAATCTCGTTTTAAACATGTGTCTTGCTCCTGGTGCATGCAATTTCAGGAAAAAATTAAAACAACTTTAAATAAATGTCATGAAAAAAACAAAACAGAAAATTTTAGCTGCAGCCACCGAACTATTCTTAGATAAAGGTGTCGACAGGGTTGGTGTTAGGGAAATAGCAGCAAAAGCGGAGGTTAACTTATCGCTAATGAACTACTACTTTCAGTCGAAAGAAAACTTGCTGTTTACAATTTTTGATATGCTCGTAAAAGATGGGGCACTTCAAACTCGAGAAATTTTAGAATCAAACGCTCCCATTGAGCAAAAAATTAACGATTACGCCATTGCTTATATCGATTTACTAATAGAAAAACCTGTCCTCGTTTCGTTTGTTATATCAGTAATACATCGAAACCCCGAAAAAATAAAAACCATGGATTCGGCAATGGGGCTATATAACTCTGAGATATTTTGCGAACAGCTAAAAACCGAGGCTCAAGCAGGGCGTATTAAACCAGTTGATCCTGAACAGCTATTCATTAGCCTTATATCACTAATACTATTCCCATTTACAATTAGGGATCTAATAATGGACAAGAACTCGTTTAGTTCAAAGGACTACATAAAATTTATGGAAGAACGAAAAACACATGTAAGTAGCATGATTTACAGCTTCTTAAAAATATAAACCCACGCGTAACAACACGCTTTTTATTCATTCCCAATGTTTCCTGCGGATTTTTTGGGGAGAATCGAACAGATTTCAAATCATTATAAAAAGGGAAACGTTCGCCTAACTTCATATAGCTAAACCGAAGACAGCAACGAGTAGGTTGCTGTCTTCGGTTTTTATACAAATTAACCCGCATTGTTCATTTATTAAAGATAAATGTAAATGCGGGTTACCCCAACCTAGTCGAGCCCGATTTTGTGAAACAAAATTGGACGTGAGACCTAGTCGCTGTCGGAGGCCCCAAATATTCGGGCGAATAATTGGGGTTAAATACATTGCAGCAATCAATAAGCAAGCACTAAAAACACAAAACAATCGAACATGGAACAAGTATATATAGAAGAAAAGACGTTTGAAAAAGTTGATTTTAATAGTAAACCGCTAATAAAAGGCGAGTATGAAAATTGTCGTTTTTTCAACTGCGACTTTTCAAATGGCAGCCTGTCTGGTTATAAATTTATCGACTGCGAATTTTCAGAATGTAATTTAAGCATGGCTCAACTCGAGGGAACCGCATTTAGAGATATAGTGTTTATGGATTGTAAAATGCTTGGATTACGCTTTGACAGCTGTAACGAATTTGGGCTCGCCTTTAGCTTTGAAAATTGTTCTTTAAACCACTCCTCATTCTTTAAAACTAAGATACAGAAAACATCATTCGTAAATACCCAGCTGCAGGATACCGATTTTACTGAGTGCGACTTAACAAGCTCAAAATTTGACAATTGCGACTTCACTAGAGCAACCTTTGACAATACAATAATTGAAAAAGCAGATTTTAGAACCTCTATTAACTACACCATCGACCCAGAAATTAACCGAATTAAAAAGGCGAAGTTTTCAATCCACGGACTCGCTGGGCTACTAAGCAGGTACGATATTAAAATTGATAACACATTATAGCCTTGCACCAATAATAGGTATTGAGCAGTTATTGTAGCAAGAAAATAGCAACAACTCACCAACATTTCATAACTTTGTGGTTCAATTACAAAAACCATGCGAATTGATATCATTACCGTATTACCCGAAATTTTAGAAAGCCCCTTAGGACACTCTATAGTAAAGCGTGCGCAGAGTAAAGGGTTGGTCCAAATTTACACTCACAATTTAAGAGATTATACTACCGACAAGCACCGAACGGTTGACGATTACGCCTTTGGTCCGGATGCAGGCATGGTTATGAAAATTGAACCAATTTTTAGGGCAATAGATAAGCTAAAGGCCGAAAGAGAGTACGATGATATTATTTACACCTCGCCCGATGGGCAAAGGTTAACCCAGCCCGTTGCCAACGAGCTAAGCATTAAAAATAATATCATAATCCTTTGTGGGCACTACAAAGGGGTTGACCACAGGGTTAGAGAGTATCTAATAACCAGAGAGATATCGGTGGGCGATTACGTGCTATCGGGTGGCGAGCTGGCGGCAGCCATCATAACCGATAGCCTGGTTAGGCTTATCCCAGGGGTTCTATCGGACGAGACATCAGCCCTAACCGATTCGTTTCAGGATAACCTGTTAGCACCCCCAATTTATACCCGCCCAGCCGATTTTAACGGGTGGAAAGTACCAGAAGTGCTAACATCGGGGCACTTTAAAAAAATTGAGGAGTGGCAGCTAGCCCAAGCCCTAGAACGAACTAAGCGGCTGCGACCCGAACTATTTGAGGGGATGGATGAAAACCAACAGTAATCTGCAAGAATAAAATAGAAATAGAAGCAAAATGATAAAATCAATGACAGGCTTCGGTAAGGCCGAAGTGGTGGTAAACGGTAATAAGATTATAGCTGAAATACGCTCGCTAAACAGTAAACAGCTAGATGTTTCGAATCTAAGAATGCCAATGGCATACAAAGAAAAGGAGCTGGATATCCGCAACAAGTTATCGCAACACATTCAAAGAGGGAAAGTTGACCTATACATCAATGTTGAAAAGGAGATAGCCAATCCCACTCCTACCATTAACACCAGCGTATTTAAATCGTACCACGACCAAATAAAAAGCATTTCGAAAGAGCTAAAACTAACCATTGAGAATGAACCTTTGGTACAAACTATTATAAGATTACCCGAAATTTTTTCATCGGAAGAAAAAACGGTAAACCAAGAGGAATGGAATGCCCTTAACACCTGCATTGATTTAGCCATAAGCAATTTAAATGATTTTAGAGAGCAGGAAGGTAAAATTACCGAGAACGACCTGCTAAGCAAAGTGAATAATATTCAAGAGCTACTAGCACAGGTAAAACCTTTTGAGGATGAGAGAATAGAAACAATTCGCACAAGAATTAATGAGAATCTTGATAGGCTGGGTAACGATGTTGTAAAGGACATGAACAGGTTTGAGCAGGAGCTTGTTTACTACATCGAAAAATTTGATATTAATGAGGAAAAGGTTCGATTGGCAAACCACTGCAAATACTTTATCGATACCATAAACGAACAGGAACCCGTAGGCAGAAAGCTGGGATTTATTTCGCAAGAAATGGGCCGAGAGATAAACACGCTGGGTTCGAAAGCTAATCATGCTCAAATTCAAAAAATTGTGGTGCAGATGAAGGATGAGCTGGAAAAAATTAAAGAGCAACTACTGAATGTGTTGTAAAACTAAGGTTGTTCTTTATTCTTATATAAAACTAAAAAATACTGATAAAAACATGGCCGGCAAGCTAGTAATATTTTCTGCTCCATCGGGTTCGGGTAAAACAACTATTGTGCGTAGCCTTTTGCAAAAGATGAGTAACCTTGAATTCTCTATCTCGGCATGCAGTCGTGAGATGCGTAAGTGCGAGGTTTATGGGCACGACTACTACTTTTTATCGCCCGACGAATTTAAGGCAAAGATTGATAATAACGAGTTTGTTGAGTGGGAAGAGGTTTACACCAACTCGTACTACGGCACGCTAAAATCGGAGCTTGAGCGAATCTGGGCAAAGGGTAATCATGTGGCTTTTGATGTTGATGTAAAGGGCGGTATAAACCTAAAGAAACAGTTTGGCGACAGAGCGCTTTCGATATTCATTAAGCCACCATCCATTGAAGAGTTGCAAAACAGGCTGGAAAAACGCAGCACAGAAACCCCCGAGAGCCTTGCAAAAAGATTAGGGAAAGCCTCGGAGGAAATGACCTACGCCAATAAATTTGACAAGATAATTGTGAACGACAAGCTTGAAGAGGCGATTATTGAAACAGAAGAAATTGTAAAAAAATTCATTCAATAAATCCTGAGTAGTAAATTCTAAAATCTTTTTAATCCGTTTTAAATGAAAACAGGCTTATTTTTCGGTTCGTTTAACCCAATACACAATGGGCATATAGGCTTAGCGGGTTACATACTAAACGCTAACAAGGTTGATGAGGTTTGGTTTGTGGTTAGTCCGCATAACCCGCTAAAAGAGAAGAATGACCTAGCCAAAGATGAGCATCGCCTAAAAATGGTAGAACTTGCCATCGACGCATACAGCCCCAGGCTATCGGTTTGCGATATTGAGATGAGAATGCCACGCCCCTCGTACACCGTTGATACCATAAATGCGCTAAAGGCAGAACATTTGGATAGAGATTTTGTTATTATAATGGGTGCCGATTCAATAAGCTCAATTACAAGGTGGAAAGATTATAAAAGCCTTATTGCCAATAATATTTTGGTATATCCACGATTGGGATACGAAATAGATAAAACTAGGTTACCAAAAAACACTAAGCTAATAGATGCGCCAATTATTGAAATTAGTTCAACCTATATTCGCGAGCTAATTGCTAGTAACAAACGGGCCGATTTTTTTATGCCCCAAAAGGCATTTGAATATTTAGATAAACACAAACTTTACAAGTAGAAAATGAGCAGTAGCTACGATAAGGGAGTTGAAGCGCTTTACCAAGGCGACCTCCCAAAAGCCGAAGAGCAGCTAACCAAAGCGATTAAAGCCGATTCGCAAAATGCTGATGCATACTTTTACAGAGGAAAAGCGCGCTGGCAGGGCGGTAAGCAAACAGACGCCATGAGCGACTTTCATAACACGCTGGCTATTAAACCAAATCATAATCAGGCGAAGGTTATGCTTGAGATGGCAAATCAAATTATGGGCTTTAGAAATCCCGATATGTATAATCCATAGGTTCTCTGGAAGAGAACATCTTTCGTTAATTGCCATATTTCGTTATTAAAAATTAAAAACCATCACCCCACTGGAGTGATGGTTTTTCTATGCACATTCTGAAATGCATAACGTGAGAAAATAGCACCCGCCCTTAGGGTATAAGTTACAAAATCAAAAAATATTAAAAACTAAGCGCAAGTTTTTCAATAAAAGAGAGTCTTACTACCAAAACAACATCATTCACATTATTTACTCAAACACCTATGAGATCGAAACTACTTGCAGCAACAATTTTGCTCGTCTTAACCGTTACATCGGTATGCGCTCAAACCCAAAGGGGTGGCGGACAAGGAATGGGCAGCAGCATTTCCGGCACTGTTAAAGGAAAGGTAATGGATAAAATTCAAAATATTCCCGTTGAATATGCCAGCGTCGCATTTTACAAAGTTCAAGACTCCAGCTTGGTAACAGGCGGCATTACCGACGAAAATGGCGAATTTATCATTGGAAATGTTCCGGGCGGAAGGTATTACAGCGAGGTAAAATTTATTGGCTACAAATCGCTAAAACTAGAGCCCTTTGCAGTAAATCCTAAGAATATGGAGGTTTCATTGGGTACCATTTTTCTTGAGCTGGATTCGAAAAACATTGAGGGCGTGGTGGTTACTGGTCAAAAAAAGATGCTTACGCATAATCTCGACAAGAAAGTTTTTAATGTTGAGAAGAATCTAAATACCGAGGGCGGCAGCGCATTGGAGATAATGGAAAGCATCCCGTCGGTTGAGGTTGATATGGATGGTAACGTTAGCCTTAGGGGTAGCCAAAATGTAACCATACTGGTTGATAATAAACCATCTACATACTCGAGCATAGATGAAATACCAGCAGATATTATTGAAAGCATTGAGGTGATAACAAACCCATCGGCTCGATATGACCCGGATGGGCTATCGGGAATAATAAATATCGTTTTAAAAAAAAAGCGAGACCCTGGGTACCATGCCATGGTAATGCTAAATGCAGGTACGGGCGACAAGTACAATGGTAGCCTAAATGTTAACTATCGAGAAGATAAGATTAATATATTTACCAACCTGAGCTACAGGCAGAACAGGATGACGGGACAAACCATTTCGGATAGAACAACCACGCTAAGCACCGGTAATGAAAGCACCCTATTTCAAGATCAGGATTTTAGGCGACAGGGCAAATTACTGAGCCTTAGGGGCGGAATAGACTACTTTATTAACAGCTCGAATACGCTTACCCTATCGGGAGGTTACAATTCGCGCGAGCGTGACATGTGGGACTTAACGCAGAACAAAATAGCCACACCAATACAAATATCTCAATACCAACGTGAGCATACCGGTGGCAAAGCTGGCGATTCGTATAACCTCGCGCTAAACTATAAGCTGGATGGCCAACAGAAAGGGCAAGAGCTAACCGCCGATATATTCTTTAACTCGATGGCCGACCTAAGCTATAACGATATGACCCAATGGTGGAATGAAGACCTAACCACCAGCCTGTACGAACAAACCGAAACCGATTTCAACGGTAACATTTTATCCGCACAAACCGATTTGGTTCAACCCATTGGCAACGGCGGACGGCTAGAAACCGGTTTAAAGGCAATGACCCGTGCGCAGGATAACGACTACGTTTTTCGAAATCTAGTAGATGATATTTGGACACCAGATACCCAGCGAAACAACAACTTTATTTACAAAGAACAGCAGTTCTCGGCATACGCTATCTACTCAAACACCTTTGCCGATGGCAAGTTTAGCTATCAGGGTGGTGTAAGAGCCGAACAATCATTTACCGATGCCGACCAAAAGGCAACCGACGACGATCCCATTAAACGGGATTTTTTCAATCTCTTCCCCAGCGCACATATAAAATGGGACATAAACGAAAAACATTCGGCACAGGTGGCATACAGCAAAAGGATTAGCCGACCACATACTCGATTTCTGAATCCATTTATCAACTATACCGACCCGCTTAACCTAAGCAGGGGTAACCCATACCTAAACCCCGAGCTAACCAACAGCTTCGAAATTAGCTACTACTTTAATCTACCCAAAACCAAGATAAACGCAACCGTTTATCAACGTTACACCACAGATATAGCCACTAGAATTGTTGAGGTTGACAACGATGGTGTTGCAAGGTCAACTTTTCAAAATATAGATAAAAGCAACAGCCTCGGTATCGAAGGGGTTGTTTCTCAAACCATAACCCCTTGGTGGCGTATAAACGCCAATTTCAACTATAACCAAATAAAGCTTACCTCTAGTTTTCTGGACGACAAATCGAGCCAGGGCGACAGCTGGAGCCTCAGAGGAACCTCATCGTGGAATATTGGCAAACACGTTGAAATTCAGGCTACCGGAAATTACCGCTCACCATCGGTATCGGTTGGGGGAAGCATGAAGTTTTGGCAATCGGGAGGTGGACAAGGCACTACCCAGGAAATGTATTGGTTCGATTTAGGAATGAGGATAAACGTACTCAAAAATAAGGGCTCGATAAACATTAGGGTTAGAGATGTTCTTGGTACCATGGAGTTTAAATCGAATACCTGGGGCGATAACTTTACTAGCAACATACACCGTACTCGCGAAAAACAAATTATTTTTGTAGGATTTTCATACAGAATTAACGAGTACAGAGCGCGAAGAGATAAGGAGGGCGTTGAGGGGCTAGATATGGATATTGACTAAGCTCAAAAAAACGTAAAAACAACGGGTGCTGGGGTGCTCGTTGCTTTTTTGTTGTCGTTCTCCGGCTCCGCTTAGTTTGATTTTACCACTACCTTAATGTTTTCAAACAAAGCGCAATAGAAAATCATTCCTACTCGGTCCAACAGTTACCAATGGAGTAGGTTTTTGCCATTCCGCTAATAATCACCCTATCGCCAACGTTTTGGCAGTGCAGCTTACCTACCCTACTGGAAAGTTGCACTGCATTTAGCACGTTTTTGTTAAGCCTTTCGGACCAGAATGGGATTAACGTACAATGGGCAGAACCCGTTACCGGGTCCTCTAGTATTGATGCTTGTGGTGTAAAAAATCTCGATACAAAATCACAGTCATCTCCCTGTGCGGTAACAATTACTCCACCCGGATCAAGGTTTATCTGGTCAAAGGTTTGCCTATCAATTTCAATATTTTTAATCTCGTCCTCCGTATCGTAAACCAGCATATAATCTCTCGACTTAAAAACCTCTTGGGGCTGTATGCTCAACGATTGGCTAATTATTCTGGGCAATTCCGAAGGTATTGGCATTCGGGATGGAAAATTTAAGCTATACAAGTCATTTTCAACCATTACAGTCAAATCACCGCTCAGGGTTTCAAACACTATTTTATTGTGCGGATAATTTAAAATGGACTCTAAGCAATGCGCCGTTGCAAGGGTTCCGTGTCCGCATAAATCCATCTCAATATCTGGAGTAAACCAGCGTAGGTGTATCTTATGGCCCTTGTCAACAAAAAAAGCGGTTTCGGCAACCGCATTCTCTTGGGCTATTTTTAGAAGTATATCGTCGGGCAACCAATCGGGTAAAGGAACAACGCAAGCTGGGTTCCCCCCAAAAACTTCATCCGTAAATGCATCTATTTGGTAAATGTTTAGCTTCATATTTCTATTAAAGTATTTTTTATATGCGATGCGGCATAGCACCAAGCTAATTAAAAGCGAGCTGCAACGGCAATAAAGTTACGAAGATACTACCAATGCATTGGTAAGGGCCGCCCTACTCGTTGCTCTTAGATAAAGCTATGGCTTTCAGATAGTTTTGTGCGCCTTTTATCGAGATATCGCTAACAAAACCAGATAGTTCGGGATGGTTCTCGTCAATCCACGAGGTTAGATTATCGCGCCTGGGTTGCCATTTTAGGTAATCGAGAAATACGTATTCGGTGGTCTGTATTTCCGAAATTTTATTGTCGGTAAAATAGATTGAAACATTAGAAACAAGCGCCGAATCTTGTAAGAATTCGATACGCTTACACGTTTTAGAAACGGTACCAATTGCACAATCGCCATCAACTTTTAAATCGATTATATTGTACTTTGGTGCAAAAACAGAATCCCATTGAAAATGCCTATGGAAATCATTACGAGCATGCACTATCACGTACTCCTTTTCGGTAATCTTAATGCTATCGCTAATAGAGTTCGAAATCAGGTTGTAATCGCCCGTATTAAATCCATGGAAATAATCCCTAACCAGCTGCTCGTGAGCCATATCTTTCTGCTTCGAGTTACACGAAAACAGCATGGGAACTAGTCCGAGTACTATTAGTATAAACTTGGTTTTTAGTCTCATTGTTGTATTTTTTATGTGGAGAATAGTATCTTAATTATGTTACTAATCTATAAAAATCTTTCTAACTAGTCAAGTAAATGGGGATTTTTACGTGGTTTTAAAATAGGTACGTAGTTGGGGTTGGCAATAAATATTAACCCCAATTATTCATCTTTGGCTATTCCAGTTCGTTTTGTGCCAGTGATTTCGGTCGCATAGTGCCAGTGATTTCGGTTCAAACTGTGCCATTTTTTAGCATTAAGGCATAATGAATTTGAAAAGGTAACGGTTCGTTTTGTGCCACCCGTTGCCCGGCCCCGTTTCAAAAACGGTTCGTTTTGTGCCACTTTGGAAGATCAAGTATAAACCGCTATATCGCAAGAAAAAAAATGTGATATGGCTAACACACTTGATCCGATGGATTTAAAACAGATTATTACCCTAAAAAGGGACGGTATGAGCAACCGACAAATTGGCGAGATGCTCGACATTTCTCGCAATACGGTAAATACCTACATCCATTTCTTTAAGGCATGCGGCCATCATTTCGATGAGCTTTTGAAAATGGAAAACGCGCAGCTAGAAGAACTTTTTACCTCAAAAACAACGATTCGGAACCCACGGTTCGACCAGCTGATGCTCTATT
>Ga0265295_1003661_pt1 | contig 21980 bp, 21 predicted proteins | sample Munlansysbiofilm_FD_192503 | JGI IMG/M metagenome (GOLD analysis project Ga0265295, IMG submission 192503) | Leachate microbial communities from a municipal landfill in Southern Ontario, Canada - Methane capture system biofilm | ecosystem: Engineered > Solid waste > Landfill > Unclassified ...
AGATGGTTCTTTTCATCAAATTCACCATAAACTCTTTGGAATTCCGTTTCCATACCATAGGTTTCAATATCACCTATGATAAAGATATTAAATGTGATATCTTGATAAAGATAGGATAAAACCATAGCTTGATCGTTTGTATTCAGCTTTCTAATCATGATCTTCACCTACTTTCTTGCATATACATTGGAACGCTTGATTTTTTGCTCATTTCGATTGATAAATGAGTATCTGATACATTTTAATAAGTGTTTACGTCCCTCAACATCTCTTGTATAGATATAATCATATTTATCAATTCTTTTCATTAAGTTCTTAGAGAAAATTAAAGCATCCTTTTGTGTGCTGATAAGTGATGGGGAACTAAAACTTTGTTTATAACGATAGCCAAGCAGGCCTTTTCGTATAAGAAGATATCTAGGATTTTTTATCGATGATAACATCTCTTTCATCTGAGATGTAAAAAGACTCATGTCATGTCGTGTAGCATGCGTAAGATCAATATTTAAGTGAATGTGGTATTCATCATGATTGATTCTTACTTTAGACTTCTTACTTTCTAAAAGATCAAGATCACATAACGTATCATGAAGTGCTTTAGCAAGTGATTCAATATACTTTAAGGGTGATGTGTGCTTCATTAATTTTAAGAAACCGGTTATAAAGAGATATAAAAGCACTGGAATTCCCAAATAAATGAAGAAATCAATCGCTGAGTTGATTTCACCATTTCTTGGAGTAACTTGTATCAAGAAGTAAATAGCTAAAGTGATTAAGAGTTCTCTCGCATAATGATAAAAAGATAAAGATTTGGGAAGTTTGAATGATTCAACTTGTGCACGTTCAAAAACTTCATAATCTTCATGTTCAACGATAGCTTCTTCCCATTGGAGTCTTGTTTGTGTGCGGTCCTTAGAACGTTTTAGCATCTCATCATTGATTTTATCAATATGCTTTTCATCACAAGGTGGTTTGATGGTATCAATAACATCGATACCACTATAAATTATTTCATGAATATGGTTTTATATTGGCACCTGAATTCGATAAAGACAGCGACCTTCTTTGATTTTGACATATAAAAATTCATGTATTTTCATAAAAAATAAGTTGTTTTTTTCTCAATTGGTTCCCTGGAAGATTTAGGGACTTTGAATTCATTTTCATAATTTCCAACAGAAATAAACATAACCAAATTTTGATTTAGAGGTATATTTAACATATCTCTAATCATTTTATCTTTTTTAAACGTCATATTAGTGTTCAGGGGGCATGTAGCAAGACCTAGGTAATGAAGTGAGTATATTAATGACATTGAATACATTCCCGAGTCAACAAAACCTTGATTGCGTTCTTCATAATCATATAGAAAATTATTGTTGGATGTCACAAGAATTAATGTATCTATATTTCTTCCATGACCTCTAAATCCACCTTGAACAGCCAACAAGTCTATAATGAGGTTTTTATCTCTTATTACATAAGTATGCCAGGGCTGTCTGTTACAAACTGAAGGGGTTTTTTTAGCAATTTCTAGCGCTTGATTTATCAATTCTAAATTAACAGCACTTGTACTGTAGTCCCTTACACTATACCGACTTAATGCTAATTCTTCAAAATTTCCTTTAGACTTAGCAACAATTTCGTCGTTGTATAGCGTGAAAACACCACCAAGATTAGTATCAACCGGTGTAATAGTTAATTCGTTTATACTTTTCTTTATAAAGTCGGTATTAACTTTGCTAAATTCATGCTTTTTCACATATTCGTTGAGAACGCTTATCCCTGTCAAAAATGCTACGCTATTTGAATCATATTTAAGTTTATTGAACTGCTTAAGAGTTTTAATTAGTTCAGTATATGCGTATTCACCAAAACCTTCTCTAAAATCAACATTACTCAATCCTTTTTCTAATGCGTGATAGTGAAAGGTGATTTTAGCTTCAAGATTTTCTTGATTTCTAATTCTAACTAAATTAAACGCACTTTTAAGAAATCTGTGTTTGTCTATTCTGTACGCTTTACCTAAACGTCGAATCTTAAGAAGATAAATAATCTTTTTTGGTAGCATCTTTTTAATTATTTTTTTCATAATTGGTTTTTTCTCCTTTATTTTGTGTGATCTTCATTGATTGTTTGGACGAACTTATACAACACTTTAAGTTATAAATTATAAGTATCTTACAGATTTTTCCTTATTATATTACTTATCACATGTTTGACCCACTTTTTTGAAATATTAAATTGCTTGGTTCTAAAAAAAACTGTGAAAAAAATCAAATTACTTAATGAAAATGATAATATAAATCGAAAAAACATTGATAATATTAAATGTTTTGGTGTATCGGTACTTACTCGGATAAAATACATAAGTAAATAGATCAATAAAGTAGTAAAACTTATAACAAGCAAAAATCTTATCTGATTTCTAATGTATTCAGCAACTTTATTTTTGAAAAGGTATTTTGACAGTAGATAAGTTGAATATGCAAAATTTATAAATAGAACAGTGAAAATGGTGGCTAATAGAATTCCAACTATGCCAAAAAAATAACCTAAAATAAGATTTAGCAAAACATTAGCTACTGTCTCGATTACTCCTCTCCATTTCCCATGCCACCAAAGACCTGCAGCATCAAAATATTGAGCCTGTATATCACCAAGTTTTAGAATTAGAAAGTAAAAAACGAAAAGTAACATTATTGAGTCTGGAAGTAGCATATCTTTACCAACCCATAATTCCATGAATGGTTGATAAAGAGTGGCTAAAAGAGTTGTACATATACCTGTTATCCACATGTATATAAAATTAAATTTTAGCAAATCACTAAAATTTTTATCTGTGGTCTCAGATACTAAACTATTTCCCACCCCAGCTGCAATCGAAGATGTAATAACTAGTAAAATTCCAGTTATTGCTGAAATTATGTAGTAATAATTATTGTAAACAGCTACAGCGTATAGACCAATATATGAGGAAATGGCTATACTATCAATTGAATTACGAGTAACACTAGCCACTTTTATACTGAATAAGCCTAGAACACTTTTGTTTAATTTATCTTTCATATCCTTGCTTATATTTCCTAAAGCGATACTATTTGGATACATTTTTTTTGCATACCTAGCATTTATTAGATTTAGACTAACTCTAAAAAAAGGAATGCTTAAGGCATATAGATAAAAATTAGATGAAGATAATAAAATTATTATTTGACATATATACATGAATAAATTAATTAACACATTAGATCTGTTTATGATATCAATTCTGTGATGAGCAATTAAAAGTGAATTTTTATATGCATAAAAACCATAAGATACTACAGTATTTAATAGAAAAATCAAATAAACCAACATCAAATTAATGCCATCTGGATATGAGCCTTTAATCAGTTTTGGGATAAAAGGAATAAGTATTAATCCCATAATCAATATTACTATGCTTACAATTCTATATACCTTTTTATAGTAGTGTAATAATGAATTTATAGTTGAGTAATCGTTTTCATATATTGGCTTGTATAAACTATAGACAATCGCACTACCAAATCCCAGTTCTGCCAAACTTAACACAGTGAATATAGATGTAAATAAACTACTCAGTCCAAGAAATTCAGCCCCCAATTTATAGATGATAAGAGTTCTAATAAAGAAGGGAACTAACAACGATATAAATCGGTTAATAAAGCCCCACAAACTGTTTCTTATTGTGTTATTTGTTCTACTGTTAATCATAGCGAATTCTTAATTTTCCTTATGGCAAAAATCAATGAATTAAAAATTTTCCATCGAGAAAGAATGTAAATCAACTTTTTTTTGAAATTTAGATCATTGCAATTTTTCAATATTTTGTAATAATACTCCATGTCACTTAATCTTCTATATTCAGCAGCTACAATATAAAGCCTATTAATATAGTATAATTTTACGGTTTCAACATATCTCTGTTCGTCCTTGATGTTCATATGCTCTAATGTATTTATAATGATTTCTTCATAACTTTTTAGTTTTGCTTTAATCTTATCATAATTTAGATTTGCTTGATTTGATAAACTTCCTCTATGGAGGTAGTATTTATAAAGAGGAATATCTATATAACCACATCTATATTTATACAATATAGGTAAAAGAATCTGCCAGTTTTGTCCATTTCTTGTTTTAAAAATATATCTATCTGGATTAACTTCCAAAAATGATGAGGTCCTTATCATAAAACTACCAGGCATTAACCATGCATTTTTTCCAAATAAATATGATTCAAAAAGATTTTCTTCGAATCTATCCTTACGTTTTCCTGAAAAAAAATTAATTATTTTGTTTGGATTATCCTCATGTACAATAATTCCCTCGGTTCTAACTATCCCATATTCAGGATTATTCTCCAAGAACTGCACTTTCAAACTTATTGAATTAGGTAATAAAACATCATCACAATCTGGCCAAATAAAATAATCACCATTAACAAATTTTAAAACATTTGCTATTGCAAACCCAACTCCTTGATTTTCCTGATAGAAGTATCTTAATTTGATTCCCTTATCTTCCAACTGCTCTTTATATTTAAACACAATATCTTTTGAATTATCTTTTGACCCATCGTCTATAAAAATTAATTCACAGTTCGAATAGTTTTGGGATAAAACACTCATAAAATAATTATCAAGATATTTTGCTCCATTGTAACACGGGGTAACAATGCTTACAAGTTTCTCTTCCATACTATGACCTCCTAATTGTTTTGTTAGAACAAACTTCATTGTATTTATATTAATAGTTCATAAAAACTGAAAAAATATAGATGTTTTGCTGCAGTATAACAATTCAAATAATAATAACTTGCTATTGTTCTAGTATAAATTATAGTAATATGCTATGTGAACATGTAAATCTAAGATATATTCAGTATTAGCGAAATTTTAATTAACTTTGCTTATAATCCTCTTATTACTAAAGTCAACAAGCTATTAATTCGTAAAAATACAACTATTAACCATAAATTTTCCTATGATTTAGATATCCCCTGTGTTTGATTCTTATCGCAATTATAGCCTAAATCAAACTCGATTATTCTACTGATTTATATGTCACTTGGAAATAGTACTGGATTATCATTAGTGATTTTGAATTATATAAGATTTATAAGTTCCTTAATTCTTTGGGAATCATTTCTATTGCATATCAATATCCCATTGATTGAATCTACGATAATCATATTTGTTACTCCAATAGATGTAATTAGTCTATTTTTATCTTCACTGATAATAATATTTTCGTTTGAGTCAAGGTACACATATCTAGCATTTTTAACAACATTGTTATAATTATCTTTTGCAAATAAATCAGCAAGCGAGTTATATCCACCTATGTCATTCCACCCAATATCAACAGGTATACATTTAATCAAAGTAGATTTTTCCATAACTGCATAATCAATTGAAATACGATCGAAATTTATAAATAAATTCATTACTTTTTCCGATAACTGTATTCCTTGGTAGTTAAATATTAAATTTCTCATTTGATTAAGTATGGAGATGTGATTTGGAACATATTTTTCTAGTTCATCCATAATTGTATTGTACTTGAAAATAAAAATGCCGCTGTTCCACATGTAATTACCATCTCTAATGTAGTTCAAAGCAGTTTCATAGTTAGGCTTTTCCATGAATTTTTGAGCACGTGTTGGTGTATTTAGTACTGCAGAATCGATTTTTATATATCCATAACCAGTTTCTGGCTTTGTGGGCTTTATACCAAGTGTTATTATATTTCCCTTAAGTGCTTCTTCAACACTTATTTTGATTGATTTCAAAAATGCATCAGTATTTTGAATTAGATGATCAGCTGCAAGAACAACTACTGTAGGATTTGTCTCATATTTTGATATGTATGTGCTACCATATGCAATTGCTGCTGCTGTATCTCGAAAAGCAGGTTCAATAATTATATTTTCGCTTCTTAACTCTGGTATTTCACTTTTGATTTTTTCAACTTGAACTTTATTTGTAGCAATAAAAATATCATCATATGATACTAACCTAAGAATCCTTTCTACAGTTTCACGTATCATTGATTTCTCACTGACTAGATTCAATAATTGCTTAGGTTTTGCTTTGGTTGATAAAGGCCAAAAACGAACTCCACTACCCCCAGCTAAAATTAAAATTTTCATTATAAAATCCTACTTTCTTACATTATTTGCACTTATATACCATTGATATACTTTATTTATCCCATCATGCAAGGATACTTTATGTTTCCAACCTGTAGATTGTAGTTTTGATACGTCTAATAGTTTTCTAGGGGTCCCATCTGGTTTTGTTGAATCATAGATAATATCTCCATTGTACCCAACAATATCCTTAATAATTAAAGCCAAATCTTTTATTCTAATATCTTCTCCTGTTCCAATATTTAAATGTGACTCATCAGAGTAATTTTCCATTAGATATACACATGCATCTGCGAGATCGTCAACAAACAAAAATTCTCTCATAGGTTCACCAGTCCCCCACACAACAACCTTATTTTCATTATTAATTTTAGCTTCATGGAATTTTCGAATTAAAGCTGGAAGAACGTGTGAATTATTTAAGTCAAAATTATCATTAATACCATATAAATTTGTTGGCATCACTGATATAAAATCAACACCATATTGTCTTCTATAAAATTTACATAGTTCAATCCCAGCTATTTTTGCTATTGCATACGCTTCATTAGTAGGTTCTAAGGAGTCTGTCAATAAATATTCTTCTTTGATTGGTTGAGGTGAAAGTTTCGGGTAAATACATGAGCTACCTAAAAATAAAAGTTTTTTAACGTTATTTTTATATGATGCATGTATTACATTTGCTTCAATCATTAAATTATCATATATAAACTCTGCAGGATATGTGTTATTAGAATAAATACCACCAACTTTAGCAGCTGCTAAGAAGACGTAATCAGGTTTATGTTTATCAAAAAAATCTTCAACATCTGATTGCTTTGTTAAATCCAGTTCTCTAAATTCTTTTGTAATAATGTTCTTATATCCTTTACTAATCAAATTTCTTTTTATTGCAGACCCTACCATTCCTTGATGTCCTGCTATATAAATCACAGATTTTTTATCCATAAGTATAACTCCTCTCAATCAAATTCTTTTCTAATTTTGGTTTCTCTTTCAACAAGTTTTACGTCATTATTGACCATAATATTAATCAAATTCTTAAAACTTGTCTTTGTTGGATTCCAACCTAACATTGTTTTGGCTTTTGTTGGATCACCAAGTAAGAGTTCAACTTCTGTTGGTCTAAAGTATTTGGGATCGACTTCAACAAGAACTTTATTGGTTGCCTTGTCGATTCCTTTCTCATCTAAATCTTTACCAAACCATTCAATTTCAATATCAACTTCTTTAAAGGCGAGAGTGACAAATTCCCTTACAGTATGAGTTTCACCAGTAGCTATTACAAAATCTTCAGGAGTATCATGTTGAAGCATTAACCACATACATTCAACATAGTCTTTTGCATAACCCCAATCTCTCTTTGCATTCAAGTTCCCTAGATACAATTTCTCTTGAGTACCTTTTTTAATTCTTGCAACTGCAAGAGTAATTTTTCGAGTAACAAAAGTTTCTCCACGTCTCTCAGATTCATGATTAAATAGAATTCCATTTACAGCAAACATATTATATGCTTCTCTATAATTTTTAGTTATCCAAAAGGCATATAATTTTGCTGCACCATATGGGCTTCTTGGGTAAAACGGGGTTTCTTCTGTTTGGGGAATCTCTTGAACTTTACCATAAAGTTCTGAAGTTGATGCTTGATATATTTTAGTTCTTTTTTCATAACCTAAAAATCTGACAGCTTCTAATAGGCGTAAGGTTCCTATACCATCAGTATCTGCGGTATATTCAGGTACTTCAAATGATACTTTAACGTGAGACATGGCCGCTAAATTATAAATCTCATCAGGCTTAATTTCTCTAATTAATCTAATTAAATTTGTTGAATCGGTCATATCCCCATAATGTAATTCAACTTTTCGTTCAAGATGCATATCTCTCAGTAGCTCATCAATATATAGATGCTCAATTCTTCCGGTATTGAATGATGAGCTTCTGCGTATAACACCATGCACCTCATAACCTTTTTCAAGCAAAAATTCAGCAAGAAATGATCCATCCTGTCCTGTAATACCTGTTATTAACGCTTTTTTCATAAAAATTACCTTCTTTCACAAATGATCTGTATGTAAAATTAAATAAAAAAGAAATTTATACTTTCACTATTTTTCACTGCTTAGTAACTTAGTCTTGTTCCACAACATAGCACATGTTAGTTTATATTTGTAACCACTATTCTTCTTTATTATTTTCGACTTGCTCAAGTGCATTAAACAAAAAATTTAATGAAGTAACTTTGTGAGAATTCAACAATTTGGTCACCATATTGTAATTTATTTGTCCAAAATTATCTTCAAAGTTTATATTTTCACTGTAATACCGATTAGTCAAATTACATATTTTTAATATATTGTTGAGTCTTTCCTCATGAGATGACATACTACTGTTTTTTAGCTTGTGTAATAAAACGAAATTTTTTTCGAAAATTAAAGAAAATGCTAATCCATGAAATGTATTTGTAACAATATATTCAGCGTTAAAAAATAATTCAACATACTCTCTTGGCCCATACATTCCTGAATAACCATTTTTCACTTCACTTAAAATTTCATTTGCAGAATTAGGAACAAATCTTATATCTAAATTTTCTTTTTTAGCGAATTTATCAAGTTTTATTTTAAAACTTTTTGAAATACCTCCAAATATATAGCATAAAATATATTTTTTACTAGAATACTTCTCAAGACTTAAATATTTTACCCAATCACTCTTTGCCAATAAAAATGTTGGATCCAAAACCAAAGTAGCACTTTTATCAGCTGTTTTTTTTATATAATCAACACCTGCTTGTTCACGGCAAGATAGAAACCGGATACCATTAATTCTGTCCTTCATCTTTATGTGTTCAGTCTCATCTAAATTATCAGTTCCTGTTATGCTCGGTGCATAAGAAATTCTTTTTTTGCTATCTGCAAAACTTAAGAAAAACACATCTAAATTTTGACCAATGTCAGACCAAATCATATCACTACCACATATAAATCCGTGGTATTCTATATTAGCTTTATAAAGATCATCATCAGTGAAATAAGCATTTTCACTTAAAACCATATATGCTTTACGAAAAATTTCAAATTGTTTATTAACTTCATTTTTTATTCTGTACGTTCTAACATAGGAATATATATTAAAATTGTTATTTTTTAATAATTTGTAAATATCTGCTAATGAATGTGATCTTTTTGAGGATCCTATATAATTTTTATCATAATATCTTAAAAATTCAGAGTGGTACCCTTTCTCTTTAATAACGGTTTGTAAAGCAAATGCTTGCAAAACAGCACCATAATTTCGAGCATCATGGAATGTAAGTATTGCATATTTATTCATTTTTTATCCTCCTGTTTTATTTTTTTTCTATATGTCTTGATTTTTTCGATTAATTTAATATATATTTTTCTAAAAAATTTTAGTTTGTCTTTAGATCCATCCACGATAATTATCTCATCGTAAACATTAAAAGTATGCATCGTCTCATTAAACTTTTTGCTAGAAGCACTATTCAAAGTACGTAAATGAATTTCTGGTATACTTATAAAATCAAAAGAATTTATACTCATCAGTTGTATTTGATGTCCATATCTTTTAACACAATCCTGAGTTGGTCTAACTAGACTTCCATTGTAAACAAATATTTTTCCAGCACTTCTTGAATTGCTTTTACCACATTTCCAAGGAATGTATTTAATTAATCTATATTCACCATTCATCTCTTTTTTATATAAATAGATTTCACCAGATGGATTAGAAGTGTGACCCGCAAAAATATATTCATCACCCTCTAAAGACGTAAATTTGATAGGATCTATTAAAGGAGCATCAACCAAAACATTTCTTTGTATAATATTCAAATTTTTCTTATCTAGTTTATATTGGAAGGTTTTTCCACTACCAATTGATTCAACCAGTACATATTCAGAATCCAATTCACAAAATGGAAAAGATAAATGAAAATCTTCTTCAATTACAACTCTTCTATTTGTTAAAGTATAAGTATTTCTATCAATCTTAAGTAATGAAATTTTCCCTTTTTTTTCATTAAATAAATATTCCTCGACTAGGACATAGAAATAATTATCATCATAATTCCAGAGAAAGGGATCAGCAAAAAACCTGTCTTTATATTTATGCTTTAACCATTTAATATTTTTGCCTTCAAATCCATTTTCAATGACTGACTGTATGTCATCTTCAATAAAACCAACATTGTATGTTAAAATTCTAAATTTATGAAGTAATCTTTTTAACATTTTAGCTCCTTTCAAGAATACACTGAATAACATTGTACAGTTAATGATCATCATTATCTAATAGTTTGTTATAAATTTTTGTTAAAGATAAAACATTTAGGGTTAAATCATACTCAGATTTTTTAAAGGAGTTAATTTCTGAAACTCGTTTATAATTAATGTTATCATTGATAATTTTACCCCATTCTATAAAACCGATATCGAGTGAACAATATACGATTTTACTCGTGACTTTTGTCTCGATGGGAACTCTATCAGACGCAAAAACAAGAAGTCCAGCTGCTTGTGCTTCTATAAATGAGATACCTAATCCTTCATTTTTTGATGGACCAACATATACATCGGCTGCTTGAAGATAATCATAAACATTTGAAACAGTTCCTAAAAAAGTTATGTGCTTTTGTATATTTGAATCTATGTTGAAATACAAATCGTTAGCAGTACCTCCAATTAAAAGTAAATGGTAACTTTCATCAATAGAAACCAAATATTTTAATATATCTACAATGAAATCTATCCCCTTTTCTTGAGAAAATCTACCAACATAAATCATAACTTTTAAATTTTCCAATGACAAAAGTTTTCTCATTTTTATTCGATTTGGAATATTATAATCAAATATTTCATAATTTATTGCATTATATGAAATAGAATAATTATGTTTTTTTACAATATTTTTTCCGAAAAAATATTGAGCTGCTTCAGCTGAGCATCCAGTAAAATAATTTCCTAACAATTTATATAAAATCTTTGTTAAAAAATATTTGAAATTTGCTTCTCGAAGATTACAGTGACTATGCAAGATTATCTTATAACCATAGAATTTTGCGATAATTGCATCAATGACTCTAATTCCAGAAGTTACATGAATGTGAATTAACTCATAATGATTTTTATTCCTACGAAAAAATTTAATAGTCTTAATTAAGTAACTAATGATATTGTCATTATCATCAATTATATTAAGTACTTTACCACCATAACTTCTAATTTCATCATCAAAGTCACCGACTGCATTTTTATGTACTAAAAAGTCAAATTGCCATTTTTCTTTATCAAGTTTTCGATATATGTTCATAAGATAATTTTGTATTCCACCGTATTTGTTCATAACATAAGTTAGGTGCAGTATTTTATTTTGCTTCATATTTTTAACCTCAAATATGTTTTGTACTTATTGGTAACAACAATAGAAAATATTACTCCTAATAATAACCAAAAAGCATCGTTGTACCATATATCTACTCCATAAAAAGATCGTGGAATTGCATAAAAAAACATAATAAGGAAAACCTCATTAGAAATATGTTTTGATTTTATTCCTGCGACAATTAGAGAAATAATATAAACAGTGATGAATACTAATCCAAGAAATAAACCATAAGTAGATAGAATACTTAAATACATATTGTGAGCTGCCTCGCCAAAATATGCAGTGTCACCATATGGACCTAAAGCGTGAAATGGGTTTAATTGTAAATAGCTTAATAATTGATTTTGAATATTGTAACGTATTTGAATACTTATGTCATTACCACCTTGTGACAACAATTTAATAGATCTACTTTCTAAGCCCAATTGTTCAATTAAATTAATTAATAGAACTAATATTTCATTATAATACATAAGACTAACTAACATAATTACTAAAAGTAAGAATGACATAATACTAAGAATTGATTTTCGTGATTTAAAGGAAGCGAAAAATAAATAAAAAACCGTGAAAATTATAAGTGATAAAATTGCGCTTCGTGTTCCATAAACAAGTAATATAAATGATCCAATTAAAATATAAACAAGTAACTTAATGTTTTTTTCTCTAAAAAAACTAGAAACTAGCCAGAGTAATGCAAATAATAATACATTTGACATGCTCATATTGTAAGTTGACCACGAAGATGTAGTTGTATGTCCAATCGTATAAATGAATATTGCATAAATTATCGATACAATTACTAGTATTTTAGAAAATCTAATCATATATATTTTTAAGTCCTTAAAATCACTAATTGAGGCAATCATATAACTAGGTAAAATGTAGTAACCTATGATGTTGAACATTTCACTTTTAACAAGTGGCATGATAAGAGGTCTATTTATTGCAGCAATTATAAATGTTAAAAGAACTACAAAAATAAATATCCAATAAAAATTGTTTGAAGGTATACTTTTGATTTTATTGATTGTATATAGATAAACAATTATTATAGAAGCAATATTTAGAATTAGTAGAATGTTATTCATTGAATATAACGAAGGAATTGCTTGGATAAGTATGATTCTAGAACCAGTAACTAAAAATTGAAATGCAATAGCAAATGCAATATATTTATTTCTTATTTCAATTGTCTTCATATATAAAACTAGCACACAACTTGCTTATTACACAGAATTAAACAAGTTAATACTTCTCCTTAATTTTAATTGACAAGAAAATATACTATGAATATTTTCAGTTAAACCAATACATTTTTATAAATTAACTATTAATGGCCCAAAACAAATTTAGATGTTGCTTTTATGGTTTAAAACGTTACTGCGAGGTTCCTTAAAATAATCGCCAAGTAAAGTATCATATATTTTAGGTTTAAATGTTGCAAGCCCACCAAAATGCAACAATGTTATTTCACTGAAATATATTTTGCCTTTCACATTATATAAGTCAATTCTTACTAGAGGGAATTCAGCAGATATTTTTCTTACAACTTCAACCATTTCATCAAAATTATTTGGTTTTTCAAAAATATCTCCAGCATTTGGGTGTCTATTAATCACAGGAATCCACTCCCAATCCATTGTATAGTAATCAAATTTTACATCTTTTTCAGATTTTACCTCTTCTTGTCTATCAGAACCTATAAAAAAGAATTTAGGTTCACCATATTCACAAAAGAATTTATAATCCAATGGGGGTTTTCCATCATCTGTAACGATTAATTCTTCACACAATATTCTTGGAACAATATCTTTATATGCTAGCTCAGCAGTCCCAGTTTCTGCTTTAGATTTCATCCATGAGTTCATTTTTTTTACTGCATCTGTTATATTTAATTGGTTATTATATCTTGAGAATAGATTTCTTCCACTGCCTGATGTACATTTTAATGCATATCTATCGGGTAAATTTTCCCATTTTATTTGATTTGGATCATCCCATATTCCGTATAACTTGGTTAAATATTTTTCTAAACCTAAATTGATTAGATATTCTCTTGCGCCAAATTTGTCTGATACTTTTTTTGATATTTCCAAATTATTGTAATAATAGATTTTATACCATTGCAGTTTTTCATTAAGAGTTTTGGGATTTTTCAGGTTGATTTTTACACCGAACTTTAGCCTATAAATGAATTTTGTCGCAATTTTAGGTGAGAATCGCATTAAAACTCCAGTAACAAAATAAGCAATCTTCCCTAACTTCTTTTTCATCTTATTTTTCATCATTGATTTTCCTCATTTCTTTTGCAGTATGTTCTATTGATTTGCATGAAATATGGGAGTATGAAAATAATTTCTTACCTTCTGATTCAGCTATTTTCTTCATTTTTTTATACTCTGTTTTTTCAGATATTTGAATGATTTTTTTAACGATTTCCTCACTAGAATCCTCATATAAATATTTCAAATTGCCATTTAAATCAAGGTGTTCCATACCAGGCCAATATTTTACTAGCATAGGTATTCCCTGACCAACAACTTGCTCCCAAAATACAGAATGTCTACCAGGAAAACAAACCAGATCAGAAGAATCAAAAATCTTGTATGATTCAATTGAATTAATCCAACCTATATATTTGATGCGTTTTGATAGTCTACTATCAAATTCATTTTTAAGTTGTTTGCTAATTGAACCAAAAATAAGTAATACAATATCTATGCTATCAATCATATTAATTGCATCCATCAGTATAAGTACTTGTTTTTTGAATTCATCAATTTTTCCACCAAAAACTACTAAAAAATCATTGCTGTTTATATTGTAGGTTTTTCTTATGATTTGTCTATTGCTAAAAGTATCGATTTTTTTAAGCACTTCATCATCTGCCCCCATAACCAACAAATCACACTTATCTTTTGGTAGTTTATATATGTCGATTAAAAAGCTAACTCTTACAGGCATAACTCCATAAAATTTAATCGTGTATGGTTCAATACTCTTGAGCAAAAATCTCCATAAAATCTTGTGCAGAATATTTTTTGATATCCAACTTCGCGCACTATTTGAAAAATCAGCATGATTATCTATATATAGTTTGACATTCGGATTTTTCTTAACATATTTTCTTACAACACGAATATCTAAAAATTGACCACCATGAACAAAAATAATTTCGGGATTAAATTTTTCTATATTTTCATATACAAATTTGTAAGACTTTAATTTTTTATAGATAAAATCTGGTTTTTTGTAATCTAATCTTGTAACCTTTATGTTGTATTCATTGAAATAAGTCTCAGATTTAGGAAGGTATGAAACCTTGCCAAATTTATCAAATGTTTGAAGAGAAGCTATTACCTCAACATGGTGCCCATTTATTTTATGATATTTAGGTAACAAATTCTCTTGATATGAATAATTATCAGGGAAAAAACTGCATAAGCATATATGTAATATTTTCATATTTCTAATCCTTTTTACTAATGCACGAGATGTAACCCTTACTGTCATTAATATATTTGATCAGATTATCATCGGGTTCTTTAACCCACCAGTTCGAGTTCATGAGATCAGCAACTATTTCTTCATTAAATCTTCTCTTTATAAATTTTGCTGGGTTTCCAGCCCATACTTCATAAGGAGGTATATTTTTTGTAACAACAGATCCCATGCCGACAACAGACCCATTGCCTATAGAAAGCCCAGCTTTAATCAATGAATGATCTCCGATCCATACATCATTTCCAATTATCGTTTCCTTTGAAAATGAATCCCACTTCCAATTACCAAAATATACTTTACATGGATTTTTTTTATCATAAAAAACAGGTGATGATGAAATACTTGTTAAAGGATGTTCAGCTCCACCTATAACACAATCGCTCCCTATTGAACAGTAGTTACCGATTCTCGTATTATAACACTTTGTATTGTATGCTATGTAAGAAAAATCACCTAATTCTGAATTTACCACATGAGATCCATTTCCAATAAATGTTTTTTTCCCAAACCGTGTATTTTTAATTCTTTTGGGATTAAAGATTTTAAATTTAACATATGAAAAATAATATAACATATTCATACTATCCGCCTTCCTACATTATGAGTTTAATTATCTCCATTGCAAGAGACTCAAACGAATAAAGCACTGAGTAATTGTTTTGTCTGTAACATTTATATCTTGATACTAATCTATTTCTAAAATCCCTTATTGATTTTCTATGACTAACCCCATTAGTAGAAAAATTAGCTAAAACATCTTCAACAATATAAATACTTAGGTTAGCTTTTTTAGCTCTAAGAAAAAAATCCCAATCAGCATATATATTATCTAATTTATATAGACCAAGTTCTGTATAAACATTTCTTTTTACAAACATTGTAGGGTGGTTCCAGTGTCTCGTTGACATAAATTTCATTAATCTAGCCTTTTTTATGATATTTTTCTTATTATCTCTTACTATATTCAAACCCCCATACATTATGTCAAAATTAAACAAAGTATAAGATTTTAACATGGTTTCAACAGCAATATTTTCATACCAATCATCGGAATTAATAATACCGACTATGTGGCCAGTTGCCATTTTTATACCTTTATTCATTGCATCATATATACCTTGATCTTTCGCAGATACAACTTTGTATTCCATCTCTTTTTCTGCAAATTTTTCCCTATAACTATTAGCTATATCAAGAGTAGAATCATTAGATAATCCATCAATAATTATGTATTCAATATTCGAATATGTCTGGTATAATACTGACTCAATAGTTCTGCCTATAGTTTTTTCACTATTGAATGATACTGTGATAATAGAAACTTTGAAATTATAATTATCCATTCTTCTCTGTCCTTAATATTGTGTCATCAAAATCAAATAATTGATAATTAAAATCATATTGTGATAATGACATGTCATAGTAACAATCTCCAAAAACTTTTCTAAACTTGTTCATTCCCATTAAACTAACTATCTTAATTATGGGATTAAAAAATCGTATCAATGTAATATTTTTTCCACTAAATTCGGCAATCTTTTTTACTAGATTTGATGTATTTACATACTCTGCGTTTTGTGGAAAGTAAATCATAGATTGACCACTGATAATTATATTTTTAATAAATTCCGAAAAATTATCTATGAATATCATACTTCGTTTATTTGTTATATTCGGGAAGTATCTTATTTTCTTAGCAAAATTGGACAAATACTTATAATTCCCATTGCATGATTTTCCATATATCATAGGAGGTCTGATAATACTTACTTCAAAAGAAAAGTCCTGCAATTTGATTAATTCTAATTCTGCTTCATATTTACTAATACCATATATGGTGTTAGGCTTAGGGATAACTGATTTAGTTATAATTATATCCTTTTTATTATAGATAGACATACTGCTCATAAATATAAAGCGATTTACTCCTGCCTTTTTAGCTATATTTGCTGTTTCCACTGCTAAATCCCTATTTATATATAAATAATAATTTTTGTCATGCTTTCTCGAAGAAATATGTGCAATTCCTGCAACATGAAAGACAACATCAAACCTAGTAAAATCAAAATCTCTCCAATTAGGGTCTTTCATATCAAGTGTTTCAACATAAAAATTTTCAGGTTCTTTTATTAACCATTCTTCCACATTGGTACCAACATAACTATTTGCTCCTGTGATTAAAACTTTTTTCAAAGTAACACCTACTTACTTTCCATTGAATTATTCTTTTTTTCTATAGTACCTGTTCCACCCTCAACAACGCCATCAGATCTAAATATGCTCACGATAGTTCCAAAGAATATCTTGATATCTAACCATAAACTAATATGTTCAACATAATAGCCATCAAGTTTTGCTTTTTCAGGGATTGGTAATTCATCTCTTCCGTTAATCTGTGCATATCCCGTTAATCCAGGATATAACTTGTGGACATTGTACTTATCTCTTTCTTCTACAAGATCATATTGATTCCATAATGCAGGTCTAGGGCCAATGATCGACATATCACCTTTTAAAATGTTGATGATCTGTGGAAGTTCATCTAAACTTGTTTTTCTTAAGAATTTACCGGCTTTGGTAATCCATTGTTCAGGATTCTCTAGCATGTGAGTTGGTGTATCTCTAGGCGTATCAATTCTCATTGTTCTAAACTTAAGAATGTTGAAATAGTTTTTGTGGCGTCCGATTCTTTTTTGTTTAAAAAGGATAGGTCCTTTCGAGTCGAGTTTAATTAGAATCATTAAGACAAGAAATAACGGAGATAAAATAATTAAGCCTATAAAAGATAAGACAGTATCATAAAATCTTTTAACTAAGAAATAGAGCATATACAACGACCTCATTAATCTCTATTGAATAGATCTCTTGTGTAGACCTTATCATTCACTGTTTCTAGTTCCTTGTAGAACCTGTTTGATACAATTACATCGGCTTCGCTAATAAATTCATTAAAGTCTCTTTCAACTTTAGAACCGAAAAATTCATCTTCTTGTAATACAGGTTCAAATATAATAACTCGTATGCCTTTTGCTTTAATTCGCTTCATAATGCCTTGAATCGAAGATTGTCTAAAGTTATCTGAATTAGATTTCATAACTAATCTATAGATACCAACAACTTTGGGTTTTCTAGCAATAATCATATCTGCTATGTGATCTTTTCTTGTTCTATTTGCATCAACAATAGCTGACATAATGTTTTGAGGAACGTCTTTATAATTTGCTAATAATTGCTTTGTATCTTTCGGTAAACAATAGCCTCCATATCCAAACGAAGGGTTATTATAATGAGTACCTATTCTGGGATCCAATCCGACACCTTCAATAATTTCCATAGTATCCAATCCTCTGATTTCTGCATAAGTATCTAATTCGTTGAAGAATGCTACTCTTAATGCTAGATAGGTGTTTGAGAATAATTTAATTGCTTCAGCTTCTGTTGAATTAGTAAATAAGACAGGAATATCCTTTTTGACTGCACCTTCTTTTAAAAGTTCAGCAAACAATTCGGCTTCTTTTGAATGTTCACCAACCACGATTCTAGAAGGATAGAGATTATCATAAAGTGCTTTTCCTTCTCTTAAAAACTCTGGAGAAAAAATAATCTTTAAGTAAGGATGTTTTTTCCTTTGTTCGACAGTATAACCTACTGGAATGGTTGATTTAATGATGATGGTTGCTTCAGGATTATAAATTTCTACATCAGTGATAACTTGATCTACAGTTGATGTATCAAAGTAATTTAGTTTTGGATCATAATTTGTTGGTGTTGCAATAATAACAAATGCAGCACTTCTATATGTTTCTGCTCTATCTAGTGTTGCTTTCAAATTTAGATGATTATTTTTTAAGTATTCTTCAAGTTCAGTGTCTACGATGGGAGACTTTCTATTGTTGATCATGTCTACTTTTTCTTTAATCACATCTAATGCAACGACTTCATGGTGTTGACTAAATAATACAGCATTTGATAAACCGACATAACCTGTTCCAATAACTGCAATTTTCATATGTTCCTCCTGTTATTCGAAAAACTCAATGATTTGTTTAATTGGATAATTTATTTCCATAAGATTTTTTCTAATAATTTCATGATGTTTATAACTAGAAATTAAAATACCATCATGGTCATAATTTTTGATATTGTCTCTATTGATGATGGGGATATTAAGAATCATATCATGTTGACGACTCTCATTATCATCAACAATTGCTATCACTTTTAGCGGTAATTGATTATTCTCATTCATCACTTGCAGCATAATCTCCGCCACTTCACCAGCACCATAGAGGAGAATCTTCTTGAATCCTTTTTCTATGATTTGATTTAAGAATGAAGTGATATTATCTTTTGCAGATAGGTAAACATTATGTGATGACTTAAGGTACCAAATGTTAAGAAGTTTTCTTCTTTCACTACCCTTTTTAGTAACAAAATACTCCACAGTTTTTGTAGAGTGCTTCTTTCTAATGATGAGTTTATTTTTTTCATAGGTATCTAAATAAAAATTTGTCATACTGACTGCAATCCCAATAGCTTGACTCATTTCACGCTGTGTAATGTTAGGATTTTTTTCAATCATGTCTAAGATCATATACTCTTTGTATAAAACCGTTGGTTTAAAGAACTGATTATCACTCAAATGTCTCACCATCCATTGTTCGGTAATTGAATGATTACATTTTACATCACACGTGCCTAAATTACAAGCAAATCATAGTAATTTGTTTGAAAATCGAACATTTATGTCGAATCTATTTCTATAAACAGATAAAATATGTCAACAAAGCGAAAAAATAGCACTCACATGTCATGTGTGCTAATCTTTTATCTATATTTTTTATGTTATTACCATAGGTAAGGTTAAGAATTTATGATTCAATGTGTGACAACCATGCTTCATATGTCAAATAGCCGTCTTCTTTTAAAATAAAAGCTTCAATGAGTTCTTCTGACCTATCATTCATCTTATCAATATAGTCTTGATAGACGAGTGTAGAGGCAATCGACTGGTGTCTTAGAAATTTTTGAGTTTCTAAGATACTTCCACCTCTCATAAGATTGATAACACCAGCTGTATGTCTTAAAACATGCGGGGTAATTCCCCTATCAGATAAGCCACAGTCTTCTAAAATTCTAGGAAAGATATTCTGAAAGAATGTGTGCGATAACGAACCGTTTTTACTCATTTGTTTAGACGAGACAAAAAGATAGGGGCAATCATCTTTTCTTCTCATCAGATACTCATCAAGAGCAAGCTTTCCACCAGCTGAAAGCTTGACGACTTGATCTTCAAACGGATTCTTCTTTCTCATGGTTAGGTAACCTGCACCATCAGTAACGGTATAATCGTCTCGTTTAAGTCTGATGATTTCATCACGTCTAATACCCGCTGTTAACATGAGATAGACGATTGCGTGATTTCGATAGTGATAGGTATACTTTCTGATTCTCTTCGATTCCATGATGAGCTGTTTCGCCTCATCCATGGAGAGTATATGCTTATTCAATTGGTTCTTGATTTTCTCATTTTGAAGTGATTTCATGATGTCATAAAGGTATACATCAGGTAGTTTAAGTTCTTGATGATGCACGTTTAGATAACGATAAAGACCTCTTAGAGCACATAAATGGATATGAATAGCGTAGGTTGAATAACCCAGGTTTCTTTTTTCATCACGATAACCGATGACATCACGCGTTTTAGCATAGATAATCTCACGTTCTTTTAAATAAAGAATAAAGTATTTATAAGCGGTCCGGTAAGACTTCAACGTTCTAAGACTAAAGTTTTGACTTCTCAAATAGATTTCACTCAAATTTTCTAATGGATGCTCTTTCATCATATCCTCTTTAGTCATCTTCACGTAGAATGAACCGTTCAATGTGCTCTGCTGAATCATCAACCTTAGCATCCAAATGATGAGCATAGATGAGGGTTGTATCTAGATTTGAATGCCTCATCAGTCTTTTCGTTTCCTCTAATGATCCACCTCTTAAGAGGTTTAAGGTTGCGGCGGTATGCCTAAGGGCATGAGGCGTTATCGATACATCTTCCAAACCTGCTTCATAGAGAATTCTTTTTAACATGATGTTAAAGAATCTACGCGATACATCTTGTCGCTTGGTACGATGAGAATACGTGATAAAGAGATATGGATTCTTATCTTTTCTTCGTTTTAGGTAATCATGGATAGCTTCTATTACACCTTCTGTGAGTTTGACATAGGCATCTTTAGAATCTCTACCTTTTCCTTGAACATATAAGACTGATCTTCCATTTAAAACTCTTAAATCTTTCCTCATGGCACGTTTAACTTCAATACCTCTTAATCCTGTTGTCAGCATCAAGTAAATGATGGCGTGATCCCGGTATTGCCAGATGGCTTTACGATTTTCTTTCGTTTTTAGGATCAGTTGTTTAGCCTGTTCAACGGTGAGTACTTTGTTAGGTGATTGTTGGTGAATTTTGACATTCTTAATGGAAAGCGTGATGTTGATTCCATATTCAGGTGGAAGATCAAGACGTTTTTGGTTCAAAGATAAATAGCGGTATAGTCCTTTGATCGCACTGATCTGGTGATAGATCCATTTATTGGAATACCCTTTCGATTTTTTCATATCAATGTAATTGATGACATCTTGTGTAGTCGCATAAGTGATATCATGTTCTTTTAGGTATGAAACATATTGTTTTAAGATGGTGGCATATAAATCGTAGGACCCTTTTGTAATATCTTTTTCAGCAAGATATTCAGTGATTAGTTGTTCTAGTGGGTGATTGTTCATGTTTTCTCCAATAAAAAAAGTTCTCTACCTTATGATAGGACTGGTGAGAACTTTTTACTTTTTTCATTAATGATTTATTTTATATGTTATTAACCGTTCT
>Ga0265295_1003662_pt1 | contig 21972 bp, 22 predicted proteins | sample Munlansysbiofilm_FD_192503 | JGI IMG/M metagenome (GOLD analysis project Ga0265295, IMG submission 192503) | Leachate microbial communities from a municipal landfill in Southern Ontario, Canada - Methane capture system biofilm | ecosystem: Engineered > Solid waste > Landfill > Unclassified ...
TCAGCAGTCTGACCTTCAGCAGTCTGACCTTCAGCAGTCTGACCTTCAGCAGTCTGACCTTCAGCAGTCTGACCTTCAGCAGTCTGACCTTCAGCAGTCTGACCCTCAGCGGTCTGACCCTCAGCGGTCGCACCCTCAGCGGTCTTACCCTCAGCAGTCGCACCCTCAGCAGTCGCACCATCAGCGGTCTTACCTTCAGCAGTTTGGCCTTTAGAAGTTTTACCTTCTGGTTCTCTGGTCAACTCTTGCGGTGCAGACAGGTTGGCAGCTCCGGCCATCTCATCGTCACGCTCTGCATCCTGTGTCGCTTGCTTCAAAGCTGGAGCAAATTCACTACTGGACTTAAGCGCCTTAGGTGATGCAGACATTTGCGCTGAGGAGAATTTTACTCCTGCCAATGATTGCATACGCCAGCTCCTCTCGTTATCAATATGCTTTCTAGCACAACGGTTAATCTTCCTTGAGTGTTGCATATGCAGCACTTAGCTGTGCCGCCTTTTCACCCTCTACATTTGCCAAAACCTTACCGGCACTTTTAGACTTCATGTTTCCTAAAATACCGATAGCTAACTCTTGATCTAATTGGCCGATAATTATAGCGGCTCTTGCTGGGTCCATCTTGTTATACATCTGACTTAGTTCCTGTACTTTTGCCTGTTCTTGAGCTGTTTTTTCCTGAAGCAGTTCTGTGACCTCAACGCGCAACGCTTTTAGCTCATCGAGTTTCTTATCGACTTCAATGCGAAGCAGGTTTAATTCAATCTTCTCTTTTTGCAATTCCTTAGCTAGTTGCTCATTTTTTAGCTTTTGTTCTCGTAGCTGCACAATAATGCGTCGCTCTTGCACTGAGCCTATATCTTCTGCAGCCAGTTGGTCTTCATCACCAGCCATGTCCTCTAACGCGGCTTTGGCTACCTGAACACCAGACGCTGCCACAATAATCAAGATAAATATGGTGTAGACAATCTTGCTCTTCAAGTCCATCAACTCTCTCCATTCCTGTGCATAATAGCCACTTCATCTATCTGCATCATCTCTTGACGATTAAGCTCTTGCTTTATCTCTTCGGTCTTTTTCTCTTTAAGTTTTTCTAGCAATTTTTTTTCCCGACTGGCGTCAGCCAACGCTTGGCGCGTACGCCGCACCTGTTGTCGAGCCTCTTCAAGCTGGCGATCCAATTTAGTTAACAGTTGACGCTTATGGCTGATGCGATTTTCATACAGCATAAATTCATGCCCTTGCATACCAATAGACTGGCGCTCTTCGTAACTGCGGCAAATCTCTGCCAACTCACCAGTCTCATCGGTCATTTTACTCATCAGCAACTGCTCTTTCTGAATTGCCTCGGCCAGCGTCTGTTTAGCTAAATCTTCCAGCCGTTGACGGTGATCTAATACCGCCTGCAGTTTAAATGGTTTCATACCAACCTTTCTCATCAATCAGTCAGTGAAAGCTACACATCTCTGTCCACAACAAGCTGTCAGCAACTGGAATATGGTTAAACCAATGGTTTTCTTTTCGGATGAACAATGGAAAATCGTAAGGAATTAATTTACAGAATCGTTACTATAGGTAAGAAGTGGCGCTTTATTCGCGGCTCTCACTGCGCCGATCAAGGATAAGTTGACTCATTGCCAACCTACTCCCTTCCAAGGTATCTCTTTCGTCCATACCTTGACAGAGAAACTGATTAACCGCATCAATGCGGGAAATAGCATAATCAATTTTAGGATTACTGCCACTTACATAGGCACCAATATTGATCAAGTCTTCAGCCTCTTTATAGGTCGCTATGATTTCGCGAATTTTACCAGCATTTTTAATATCTTCCGGTTCAACAATATCGCGCATGACGCGACTAGCAGAGTGGAGGATATCAATGCAGGGGTAGTGATTTTTCGCCGCTAAATCACGGGACAGGACAATGTGACCATCAAGAATTGAACGCACAGCATCAGCTATTGGTTCATTCATGTCGTCGCCTTCAACCAACACCGTATACAACGCGGTTATGCTCCCCTGCTGTTTAAAGTTTCCGGCACGCTCGAGTAACTTTGGTAGGGTAGCAAAGACTGAAGGAGTATAACCTTTGGTTGTTGGTGGCTCTCCAATAGCCAGGCCTACCTCACGCATGGCCATGGCAAAACGTGTCACGGAGTCCATCAGCATTAATACATTGTGTCCCTGACGGCAAAAATACTCAGCTAAGGCAGTTGCAACAAAAGCACCACGCATACGTAACAGCGGTGATTGATCAGAAGTAGCCACTAGCACCACAGAGCGAGCTAGACCCTCCTCGCCTAAATCGCGTTCGATAAACTCACGCACCTCACGCCCACGCTCACCGATCAAGGCGATCACGTTAATATCGGCGTGGGAGTGTTTGGCCATAGTCCCCAGTAGGACACTTTTACCTACCCCAGAGCCAGCCATTATACCCAGACGTTGCCCTTGCCCGCAGGTTAGTAACCCGTTAATTGCCCGAACCCCGAGATCGAGAGGTTTAGCAATTTTACGCCGCTGCATTGGCCCGGGCGGCAGAGCATAGATAGGCATCTCTTGGTCGCAGTGCGGTTGCGGCATATCATCGATGGCATACCCCATAGCATCGACCACGCGCCCGAGCAGTTCACTGCCAACACGCATAGTTGCACTGGAACGCAATACGCGGATCAGGCTACCTGGCCCCAACCCACGCAGTTCTCCTAATGGCATTAGCAGTGCTAACCCATCGCGAAAACCAACTACTTCGGCAGCCACAGCCTCTGAACCATCCAGTGGCGTAATTTCGCACATAGTACCAACCGAAGCTGTAGGACAGTAACCTTCAACGACCAAACCGACAATCTTAGTTACCTTACCCCACACACGCAGCGTGTTGCATCCACGTACCAGTTGCTCCAAATCAGCCATCAGTCGATTCCGATCGCCTGCTGTAGCGTTTTGGTTATAGCACTAAGTTGCGCTTCTATAGTTGCATCGACGCGACCTAAAGGTGACTCCAACAGACAGCCACCACGAGTAACTGAAGCATCGGCAACAAACTCGATATGGCTCAACCCGCTGAGACTGGCGACAAACAATGGCTTGCGCTCCTGTACCACCTGGAGATCATCCGGATTAACTTTAATGCGGAACTCTTCGGCACTGACAGCGGCTTGAATAGCCTGTTGAACGGTTCGGGAAATCACCTCAGGATTAATAGACAATTCAGCATTCACAACGCGCTCAGCGATAGCCAACACTAATCGCAACATATCGTCACTACTGCGCTGCAATACTTTCTCTTTCAAGCCGTTTATCTCGTTACACGCCGTTGCCAAGGCTTGCGTGGCGTGGCGCAGTTGTGCATCTGCTTCATCGATAGCACTTTGATGGCCGCGTTCGAAAGCAGCCTGCAACTCCGCCTCCTGAGCAGCACTATCGAGCTGCTCCTGCTGAGGTGCTGCTGGCACGCTACCAGCTTTAGCGATTTTTGCCGGCTTAGCTTCGGTGGCCTCCATCGTACTGAGCTTGGCACTATCGAGCACCACAAAACTGCCTGCTTTGGACTCAACAATCTCATCGAGGTTAGCCATAACAACATTTTGGCACTCAAGCGTGGTGCAATTGCGAATTATTTTAGACGAGTTCATCACCAGCACCTCTACCTGGGATAACTATCTGTCCCTCCTCTTCAAGTTTCAGCGCAACTTTTACAATGCTCTGTTGCATCGCTTCTACGTCAGACAAGCGCACCGGCCCCATGGCTTCCAAATCTTCCTTAATCATATCAGCCGCACGATTGGAGATATTAGAGTAAATTAGATTTTTCAAGTCATCGGGAGCAGTTTTAAGCGCCAAGGTCAAAGTGTCGTTGTTAATTTCCCGCAAAATCATCTGCATACCGCGTCCATCAATGTTCACCATATCACTAAAGGTAAACATCTTCTTGCGAATGGACTCTGCTAACTCTGGATCGTTGATCTCAATTTTATCGACAATCATGCGATCAGACCCTTTTTCCATGCGCCCGAGAATATCGACAACCTTATCGATGCCACCGACTTCCTGCTGCTCTTTACTGCTAACCCCGCCAATTTCGCGCCGCAGCGCCTCTTCTATCTGCGCTATAACCTCGGGGGAAACTTTGTCGATTTTAGCAATGCGATACATTACATCGCCAGCTAGGTCGTCGGGTAAAAACTTCAGTACTTTGCCGGTGTGATCAGAACGTTGAGTGGACAGAACTAGGGCGACGGTCTGCGGATGCTCATTCTCCAGCAGACTCGCTACCATCCGAGGCTGCATGGTGGCAACAGTCTCCAGCGGCCGCGCATCCATACCACTCATCAATTCACTCAGGATAAGTTCGGCCTGATCGTTTCCTGAACCAGTGATGGCGTTACGCACAAATTCATCACTTTTAAAATACATTCCAATGTTTTTTCTCTGTTCGTTTTGGAACTCTGACAGAATATCATTGGCAATATCCGCCGGTACATGCTCTATCGTCATCATGATACGCGTTAAGGAGCGCACCTCTTTATCATTAAGCTCGGAAAATACCGCAGCCGTAGCCGCCTCACCAAGGCAGAGTAACAGCACCGCAGCTTTTTCTTGCCCGCTCATGCGGTTTAAAACCATTTTTTCCACTTAACACTCCTAAAATATATCTTTTAGCTTTCGTCCATCCAGGTACGAATAACTTTAGCTGGGGCATTTTGCGATTTAAGAATCTCTTGACGCATCTGCTCAACTGAATCTACCTGAACTGGCGTGCTCTTGCCCGAGGCCATTTCCGCTTCAAGTTCTTTAACCGTTTTAAAGTGCTGCACAGTCGCCTCAGATTTCAGAGTATTAAGCGCCGGTCGCAACATCAGTATATAGATGAGAGCTGCAGCAAGAAAACCTACTACATATTTAACCAGCGGCAAGAAAGTAATAAATTGATCCGTCAAGGTAGTTTCAGGAATCTCCGGCTGAGCATAAAATTCATTAGCGAAAGGCATTGACACCACATTCAGTTGATCCCCGCGCGCCAGATCAATACCTAGAGCACTTTGCACCATTTTCTCAATAGTGCGCAAATCTTGGGCTGAGCGTGGCTCCAATTTTTTCTCACCATTGGCATCAGCCTCAGCAGACAGAACATCTGCTACCAAGACGGAAACCGACATATGCTGTATTGTCCCGACTGGAGCCACTGTACGATTTACCACCTTGCTGATCTCATAGTTAGTAGTCTCGGCACTATTGCTACTCCCTGGAGCAGTTCCGCCCCCCGAGGCGGCACCGCTACCCAAGTTTGACTGTACCCCGGGCACACCACCAACCCCAGTAGCACCTACCTCTTTTTGTTCTTGGGTTTGCTCGCTACGGGGCACGGCACTTTTAGGATCGTACAGCTCCTCGATTTTAGAGACCTGAGAAAAGTCCAAAACAGCGGTAACTTTAACCAATGAATTGTCAGTGCCTAACGCGCGATCTAACATATCTTGCGCGCGTTTTTCCATCTGGCGTTCAACCGCCTGTTGATACTCCAGCATGCCCGGAGTCATCGGCCCGTTCAATCCCTCTTCTGGGCGCTTCGACAAGACTTTACCTGCGGCATTAACTACAGTTACATATTCAGGCTCGACCCCCTCAACGCTACCAGCAACCAAGTTTACGATACCACGCACTTGTGAATCTTGCAGCCGAGCTCCAGTTACCAGTTTAACAACTACTGATGCCGTAGCCGGCTGCTGCTGACTTTTAAACAGCCTTTTTTGCGGTATCGCTAAATGAACCCGCGCGGCCGCAACTGGAGAAAGTGAGACTATGGTGCGAGCCAATTCACCCTGTAGAGCACGCAGATAATTAACCTTTTGCACAAAATCAGTTATGCCTAGACTTTGGGTATCAAAGATTTCAAAGCCAACTCCGCCACCTTGCGGTAAACCAGCCCCAGTTAGTTCAAGACGGGTTTCGTACACCTTATCGGCCGGAACATAAATAGAGCCGCCGCTGTTGTCTAACTCGTAGGCGATTTTATTATCCTTCAGCCAGCTAACAATGGCGGCAGTATCCTCCTGCGCCAAATTGGCAAACAACAGCTGGTTATCGGATTGCCGTGTCTGCAAAATAATCAGCGCGAACAGGGACAATGAAAATAGTCCAACAGCAGCAAGACTAATTTTGCGCGATAAGGGCCAACTGTTTAAAGCAGTGAATATAGTTTTTCTCTTTAGATCAGCCATCTATATTTACTACTCCCATTATAGATAATATTGCTTTTTATAGTTATACGAGAAGCCACCATTTACACCTGCATGCTTATAATCTCTTTGTATGCATCAACAACTTTATTGCGCATCTGCACCAACATGCGCATGGAGATATCCGCCTCCTCCATTGACAACATAACTTCGTGAATGTTGTCGGCGCGCCCGGTTACCAAGTCGGCAGTTGCCTTGTCAGCCTTGAGTTGAGCACTATTGGTCTCATCAATAGCTTTGGTAAGCATTTCGCCAAAACCAATTTCACTTTTCTGCTCTGCTTGATCTAACGATGGGACTAATGATTGTAAATGGGTTGCAATGGAAATATCCTGCATAAAATTACCCCCTTTTCTACTGACCAATCTCTAAAGCTTTTAAAGCCATTCTTTTAGCCGCCTTTATTGCGGTAACATTGGCCTCATAGGCCCGAGTGGCCAGCATCATATCAGTTGTTTCTTTTAAGATATCTACATTAGGCATAGCAACATAGCCCCGCTCATCGGCATCTGGATGGCTAGGATCATATATTAACTTAGGTTCACTATTGTCAACCGCTATCTGACTGACCTGCACTCCAGTTGCAGTCTTATTTTGAGCATTGGCCATGTGATCAGCAAAGGACATCTGCTGGGGTTGAAAAACCACCATTTTACGCTTATACGGCCCACCTTCCGGTGTGCTTGTAGTTTCAGCATTGGCCATATTGGAACTAATAGTATCCAGACGTATACGCTGAGCTTTTAACGCCGAAGCGCTAATATTTAGCGAATTAAACACATCCATACAGCATCTCCTGCTTAATTACCCTGCACCACATATTTAATGATGCTCATTTTTTTATTCAGTAACTGAACCGATGCTTCATACATCAACTGATTCTGCGCCATCAAAACCATCTCTTGATTTACATCGACACTATTACCATCGCCAATCCCCTGGCTGTTATTAACCTCTTTGACCTGCCCCTGTACCGATTCTATCGAACCACCACTAGGAGATATATGCATTGGATCTGTGACTGTCATACCATGCTCAGCGCTATCGGCAGCTTGGCGCAATGCACTTTGAAACTCGAGTCGCTTCGCTGAATAACCAGGAGTTTGCGCGTTGGCAACGTTACTAGCAATCAGTTGTTGATTCTGCAAACGCAAGTTTAGGTTTTTCTCTAGTAATAACGTAGCCTTATCAGTAAATATTCTGCTCGACATACCCTATCCTTTCAGCGATCAAAACGTTCAATTTTCAGTGTCTCCTGAGCCAAAACACACCACGGCCCCTCATTACCCGTGTCGACCAATTGTTGCAAAAGTTTTAATCCTGCTCGCCGCTGTCCCTGTTGTAACAAAATACTCGCTTCACGATAATTAGCTTGCTCGGCAAACTCAGGCAGACTATCTAAGTTACGATAACGCAGCAATGCCGCATCGGGCTCACCTTGTAACAACATTATTTCCGCCTGTAATAGCTGATCTTCAGGTGCTGCACTGCTGAAATCATCCCCTACCACTGCATCAATATTCTGCCGTGCCAACGATAGAAGGTTACCCTCCCAAGCCAGCTTGGCGGCCAAGCGATTTATCTGTTTAGACTGCGGGCGGTCAGCAGCACGCAACAGCGTCATAACAGCGTCAACATCCTCTTGCGCGAGCATAGCCTGCAGTTGCAGCAAAAACACAGCTGCGCGATTTTCACCTTGCGGGTAAGCACTAAAGTAGCGCTGAGCGTATTCGATAACTTTGGCATAGTTACCCAGCTTCATTAACGACATTAACAACGGAGCATAAACCTGCTCTTGTTTATCGCCAACATCGTTCACATCCAACAAATACAGATATAGGCGTTCTGCGCTTTCGGCATACTCCATCTGGGTGAATACTTGGCCCAGCTCTATTAAAAAGCCAAAATCTCTACTGGTAGCAACCAGCAAGTCGCGGTTTTTCTCTACCGTTAATAGGGCAGCGTAATATTCTTCATCGGCTACCAGTTGGTGGATAACCGGCGGTAACAACTCTGCTAACAACGCCTGCGCATGAGCCCTGAGAGAGCTTAGATGATCGATGCGCAAAAACTTATCTAGCTCATCAATAGCCGCCAAATCATCGCCCATAATGTGCAAAGCAAGCGCGTGTTTAAACTGCATCTCAGCACGCAACTGACGATCTACCCACTGCGCACCGAGGTCTGCATACTCCTGCAGTGCACGCCGCCGACTATAGATATCAGTCGTTTGCATGCCCATATCAGCGATCTTGCCTTTCGCAAGGCTTGCACCAACAGTTCCTGTGGCTATTTGATGCAGCAGGTCGTAGCCAGCATCCAGTTCTCCACTATGCAGCAGTGCCAAGGCCATAATGTAGCGTGCCATGTCACGCTCTTCGTTGCCGGCAATCTGAGGCATCAACTGTTTTATTTTTTCAATAGCACCAGCGTATTGCTGAGTTCGATACAAGCTCACCGCATAATTTGCCAAAGAAAACGGTGGCAATGTCGTACCAGCATCAAAACTGGCTTGAAAGAGCTCTTCTACGGCAGCGTACTGTTCAACAGCACCCTCCATATCGCCACGCAAAAAAATCAAATCAGCACGGCGCAACCGATAATAGGGATCAGCACTACCTACATCAATGAGCATGCCAGCATCTAAAAGGGCACGGCAACGCTCAACATCCCCCACGGCAATAGCCACTTCGGCCTGCAACAAATCGAAATAGAGTTGTGCCGACGCTGGATAGCGGTGTACATGCGCATCCAATTCAGCCGAAACTTCATACGGACTGGCGCTGGCCACGCTCGCGACATAAGCTTGCTGCAATTCCAAGCATCCCGAGAGAGCCTCGTCGGTTTTGGCAAGTTCATCAATGGCATCACTGGCCTGGCGCAAATAACGGCGTGCAGCTTTAACCTTGCCAGCACGGCACTGTATATCTGCTCGCACCAGCAACAAACGTACCCCATTCGCCCCTTGCGTACCATCCAGTCCCACATTATCCATGGCCAGCAACGCCAACTTCCACTCCCGCTGCTGCGCCAGATTCTGCACTTCGAGCGGCAATACTCCGTCGACATTTTCAAACAGCGCTAGACAGGGAAACGGCGCGTTAGTATAGGTCAACGGCACTGACAATTTAACCGACGACTCGTATTCTGTAAAAAAATCCAGCCAGCGGCCACGATACTTTGAAGAGATACTACGGCTGATAACCCCACCATTCTCCATAACTGATGGCTGGCCCAGCACACTACTAGCTATTGCGGGACGCGTCCCCTTTTGGCCTTGCTGCCAATGGACATCAATAGTTATTCGGTGGCGATTCTCATCCTTCGTACCATTGACAAAATGCGGTGGCCTACGCAACAAAAAGGATAACACCAGCTTATCCTTTGCCTGCCCTACAAGCATCTGCACTAATCGTTCATCAGTCCGCGGCCAATCCGCATCAGCGGCAACAAAGGTGTCTGCTAAATTTATCTCTAAACGCTGCCCAGATGTCTTGATCAGATATTCTGGCAAACGGTTGAATTGCAGAACAAATCTGGTCATATTAACTTCATCATGCTTCGTAACAGACAACAGAGAGTCTCCATCCTGAGCGCAAAGCAGCCCAGGGCCGATAAAAACCATAATCAAGCTGGCTAAAAGAAAATATTTTATTAACAGATTACTCAAGCAGCACCATTAAGCTTATTGCACCGTAGCGTAGCGAACCCGCTACCAATAATCGCCAACACCGGTTTGGATCAATCAGGATAACACTGTAAAAACACAAGCAGTCTTACCGTATAATGCAAGAAACACGCCACAGCCTTTTACCGCTATTGGTCACAGCACAAAATACGCCCCAACCCCACAAAACGCACATATCTCAGCCACCCCAACCCAGCAATCGTCCATGACTAAACTAGGCTAAAGTCATTTTTTTGACAGTAGCACTCGGGATAGTTACACAAAAAAATGAAAAACAATTTCAGAAATTTTCTTTTTTACATTATAATATTTCACTGCGTCACAGGCTCCAGCAAATAAACCTAAAAATTATAGAAAAATTAGGCGCCTGACCAGATTCAGAATCGCAGCAACTAGATTCATAACCAATTCATCATCCTCACTTTTTCGGAGAACTGAATACGCCATGACAGAAGAGCTAAGCAGCGATCAAATAGAGATAATTCAAGAGTTTTCCCAAGAGAGTCGCGACATGATCGAGCAGCTAGAGCCAACGATCATTGAACTTGGGCAGAGCACAGACAACGAAACGATCAATGCTGTCTTTCGTCTATTCCACTCAATGAAGGGAAGCGCGGGCTTTCTGGAATTTAACAACATAACCGGCGTCGCTCACGCAGCTGAAAGTCTTTTAGACATGGTGCGCTCAGACAAAATGGTGCTGCTTCCCACTCACGTCAGCCTGCTATGTGAATCCTGCGATTTCATGAAAGAGGCGCTGGACTGTGTAGACGAGTGCTTTAACGATGAAGGGGTGGCTGCAGACAGCAAGGTTATGGCTGCCAAGTTTCATACCGCCATGGAAGAACCGCAGTCACAACCAATTATAGAGGAAGATTCAACGTCAGAAACCACGACCGCACCTAGCGAGGATAGCACCCAAGAGCAAGTAGCAACCGATGACGCAACACAAGATGTAGAGGTTGTCGATGAGTTCAAACTAGAGATCACCTCCGAGATGATTGAGCGCTTTGTTCAAGAGGGCGATGAGCTTATCGAAGCATCGGAGCAAGCTTTGTTAGAGTGGGAAAAAGATCCTGAAAACCCCGACTATGTTCCAGGTATTTTTCGCAACATTCACAGCTTTAAAGGCAACAGCGGTTTCTTTGGTTATGCCAACCTAGAGAAGCTAAGCCACCAGATCGAGAATGTGCTCGACATTGTCAAAAGTGGCGGCTCTTTTGCCAGCGACAACCCGTTTGAAACTCTGATTCAAGCAGTTGATGGCCTACGCGAAGGCATGAACTCATTGGGTAGCGAAGGCAAAGATACCATTGAAGAACTCGATCTGCACATTGCCGCGTTAAAAGCTCTACCGGCACCACGCTTGGGAGAAGTGCTAGTCGAACAGGGCGTGGTGGATCAAAGCGCTATCGACCAAGCTCTTGACAAACAAAACCAGCCAATTGGCGACCTGCTCGTTGAGATGGGCAAAGCTTCTGCTGCCGACGTTAATCAAGCACTCTCTTCACAGGAACGCGTAAAAGAGAGCAGCCAGGCAGGACAAAAACCTAAAGCCAAAGCGAAACCAGCTCCATTAAAAAAACAGGACATCCGCGTCGACCTGGAAAAACTTGACAGCTTAATCAACCTTATTGGTGAGTTAGTTATTGCAGAAAACATGCTGATTCATAACCCTGACTTGGACGGCCTAGAGTTAGAGAGCTTCAACAAGGCCGCCCAGCAGATGGGCAAGCTAGTGCGCGAACTACAAGAGATGGCCATGATCATCCGCATGATTCCAGTCTCTGGCCTGTTCCGCCGCATGATTCGCTTGGTGCACGACCTATCTGTTAAATCGGGTAAAAAAGTCGACCTGCAGCTCTCCGGTGAAGCAACTGAGGTTGATAAGACGGTAATCGAAACAATTACTGATCCATTAGTACATATTCTCCGCAACTCGATGGATCACGGGCTCGAACCTCCCCAAGAAAGACTAGCTGCTGGCAAGAGCGAAACCGGAACAATTAAACTCAACGCCTGTCACGAAGAGGGAGAAGTATGGATAACCCTCCAGGACGATGGTCGCGGTCTTAACAAACAAAAAATAATCGACAAAGCCATTAAAAATGGCCTTATCGATGGTGACGGTTCAGACTTAAGTGACCGCGTAATCTACAATATGATTTTCCAACCTGGGTTTTCTACCGCTGAAAAGATTACCGATATTTCTGGCCGCGGCGTTGGCATGGACGTAGTCAAACAAAATCTGGAAAAAATCAAGGGCAAGGTCGATGTCCAGAGTGTTCCTGGCCAAGGAACAACCATCAAACTGCGTATTCCGCTCACATTGGCAATTATAGATGGCATGCTGGTACGAGTTGGTAGCGCCAGATGCATTGTTCCAATCCTGTCCATAAAAGAGGCGTTCAGACCTCAACCGGAAGCCCTCACCATCACCCCAAATTCTGAAGAGTTGGTACGTGTGCGCGAGAACTTCTTTCCAGTTGTCCGTTTGCACGAACTACTTGATGTCGAGCCAGACAACACCGGCCTGACAGATGGCATTCTCATTGTGTTGGAATATCAGGATCGCAGTGTGTGCTTGCTGGTAGATGAGATCATGGGACAGCAACAGACAGTAATTAAAGGCTTATCAGAATATATCGGCAATGTACGGGGCTGCTCCGGCTGCACCATCTTAGGCAACGGTGATGTAAGTTTAATTCTGGACGTTGGTAATTTGGTTGAAATGCGCTAGTAGCTCTAGAGCTGAAGGAGACTTTATAACTGTGGAAATGCAGCAAAACTCAGCCATGATGGCAATTACAGATCAGGAATTCAATGCGTTACGCAAATTGATTTATGATCGTTTTGGCATCAATCTCACCGACGAGAAACGCTCTCTTTTAGTCGGGCGTTTGCAAAAGATGCTACGCGACAAAAAACTCGGCAGTTTTCAAAGCTATTATGAGCATCTCAAAACTGATACTAGCGGTGCGGCGGTTAGCAATTTGATTAACCTCGTATCAACCAATTACACATATTTTAACCGCGAAAAAGACCATTTCGATTTTTTTTACAAAACTGCCCTACCGGCCGTATGCGCAGACTTGACAAAGCAAAAGCGCAAAGACTTACGTATTTGGTGTGCCGGTTGCTCTACTGGAGAGGAACCATACACCCTATTAATGTTGATGCATGAATACCTCGGTTCACACTATAAAGAGTGGGACGCTGGCATTCTAGCCACAGATATCTCTGAGCAAGTTTTACAAAAAGCTCAACAAGGCGTCTATGCTGCCGACAAGGTCTCATCTCTGCCCGAGAACCTACGGCATAAATATTTTAAAAAATGCGCGAATGGACAAATGCAGGTCTGTGATGAGTTACGCCAGGAGGTGACCTTTCGCCGTTTCAATTTAATGAATAAAACGTTCCCCTTTAAAAAACCTTTCCAAATAATATTCTGCCGTAATGTCATGATCTACTTTGACCAACAAACACGTAATGCGCTGGTACAGAGATTTCATCACAACATGGAACCAGCAGGATATTTTTTTATTGGTCACTCTGAAACTCTCGGTAGAGACAGCGAACTGTTTCACTATCTGCTGCCGGCCGCATATCAGAAAGGGCTTGATTAATGGCACAAGCAATTCGCGTCTTAGTAGTAGACGATTCGGCGTTAGTTCGCCAGATTCTGAGCAAGGGACTTTCCATGGATCCCGACATAACAGTTGTAGGCACCGCTGCAGATCCATATATAGCGCGGGATCAGATCATAAAACTGAGACCAGATGTCCTCACTCTGGATGTTGAAATGCCACGTATGGACGGAGTGGCTTTTTTGCGCAAACTTATGCCACAATTCCCCCTGCCAATTGTCATGGTTAGCTCGCTCACCCAACGCGGCAAACAGATCACCATGGATGCGCTGGAAGCTGGTGCTGTTGATTTTGTCACGAAACCGACATCCAACATGGCACAGGGACTCAACGCCATGTTAGGCGAACTACGTGCCAAGATTAAGATAGCTTCGCGGGCAAATGTAGCACACTGGAAAAATAGACGCATAGAACCACACCAAGCAGCATCCACACTGTCCAGCAAAGCATTAGCCGAATCCACCGACAAGGTTATTGCTATAGGGGCCTCTACTGGCGGTACTGAAGCTATCAAAAAGGTTATCACCCAATTTCCAGCCAATGCACCCGGCGTGGTGATTGTGCAACACATGCCACCAGGATTTACCAAAATGTTCGCCGAGCGTTTAAATCAACTCTGCGCCATGGAGGTGAAAGAGGCTGAAACCGGTGACCGCATCAGACAGGGGCTAATTCTTGTTGCACCAGGCGCCCTACAGCTAGAAGTTGAGCGCTCCGGTGGAATCTACCAAGTAAAATGCTATCCTGGAGAGAAAGTTAGCGGGCACTGTCCTTCAGTAGATGTTATGATGAATTCCGTAGCTAAGCATGTTGGCCGCAATGCTGTGGGAGTAATGTTAACAGGAATGGGCTCAGATGGAGCCAATGGCATGTTAGCCATGAAACAGGCGGGAGCGCGCAATATTGCCCAAGATGAGGCAACATCCGTCGTTTTCGGCATGCCCAAAGTAGCGTTCGACAAGGGTGGCGCTGAGCAGTTGGTACCCATAGAGAATATCGCCTCTAAAGTCATTTCACTGCTAACAGAAAGAAAATAATATGAGCAATCTGATCTTAGGGGTGGGTGAGTTTGGGGCCTCTAAAACTCCAGGCGATATAGTGAAAACATTTGCTCTTGGTTCCTGTGTTGCCGTCATTTTAATGTGCCCCAAGACACGAACTGTAGGTATGGTTCATGTGGCGCTCCCAGAATCGAAAATAAATCCGGAAAAAGTAAAAACGCGCCCAGGATATTTTGCGGATACTGGCATCCCTGCCCTGCTGAAAAAAATGTCGACAATGGGCTGCGACCCTAACGGTCGTGGATTTATTGTCAAACTAGCTGGCGGAGCCAAAATAATGGATCCCAACAATACTTTTAATATTGGCAAACGCAATGCGTTATCCATTAAAAAAGTGTTATGGAAGTACGGTCTCGGCTCGGTTGCCGAAGACTTGGGAGCAACATACAGCCGTACAGTTTCTGTCGCCGTTTCTACAGGTGAAATTACGCTATCATCGCCAGGTCGTGGCGATTGGAAGCTTTAACTGGTGAGGGATAACATGACGCAACGTGCCAGCAAAGAAGAGATCATAGCTGCCATAAAAGAAGTGCCCTTATTATCACCAAGCGCTTCCCAACTACTACAATTAACAGCAAAAGCTGATCACGAACTCGCTGAGGTTATAGATATAGTAAAGTGTGATGCAGCACTAACAGCACAAGTCCTAAAAATCGTCAACTCCGTAGCTTTCGGACTAGTTCACGAGGTAACCACTATAGATAGAGCAGTAGGCTATCTGGGTGAGCGCGTGATTGCGGGCATAGCCCTAGAGGACAGTACTGGTGCGTTATTCCACAAAGAGCTGCACGGTTATGACGGCCCCAAAAGTGAGCTGTGGAACCACGACCTGCGCACCGCTATAGCATCGCGGGAAATTGCTACCTACGCCAAGCAACCACTAAATAAGGATGTCGCTTTTACCGCAGGTATTCTGCATGCTGTTGGCAAGGCCGTACTCTCCGATTTTTTAACCAATAGTGCGCAAGAGGTTCTGTCCGGCATAGACGCAGACGAAGTCATCGACTATCTAGCTGGTGAGCGTGAACTGCTAGGCATCGATCACACTGAGGCCGGCTATGAACTTGCTAAAAACTGGGAACTACCAGAGCCACTGATCGCAGCAATACGCTACCACCACACTCCGGCAGCAGCACCGGATGAGTATAAATCTTTAGTCTATGCCGTACACCTCGGTTGTATTGTAGCCATGATGTGTGGTAGTCAGGCTTCAGATTCACTGCAATACCATTTAGATCAGAACTACGCCAAATATTTCGATTTATCATCAGAACAGCTGGCAATGGTTATGCTCGAGGTCAATGAAGCATTTGACACCCTGCGTAACGCCATGACTGATGCAGAGGAGACCAACTAGCATGAAAACAATTGTCATAGCTGATGACTCAGCAACAGCACGGATGATGATCAAGCGTTGCTTAGAGATTATTGGCTTTTCTGAAGCAGAATTTCTTGAAGCGGTTAACGGCAAAGAGGCGCTGGGATTGGTCAAGCAAAATCAGGTTAATCTGCTAGTCAGCGACCTAAATATGCCGGTTATGGATGGAGAGACACTGCTAAAATGGGTTAAAGCCAGCCCGAAACTTATAGACCTACCGGTACTTATCATTACCAGTGCCGGCAATGAGGCAAAATGCAAACAACTCATGGAAATGGGTGCCTTTGCCGTGGCTAATAAACCAATCAATCCAGCAATATTAAGCAATATACTTGCACCATTAATTGCAGCAAACGAGGGCTGACATGGAAGAACTACACAGGCTACTACAGGCTAAAGTTACCGAAGTCATGGAAGAAACACTGGAAAATATGGCTTTTACCAGTGTTGATGAGTGCAGTGCTGAAGAAATTGAGGAGCTCGACCAGCAACTGATGGGGGTAAATCTTCTCGTAACAGAGCCAGTTCTGTTTGAAATGCACCTGAACTCCTCGCAAGAGTTACTGTACCAACTGGCAGAGAACATGTACGCCATGGAGCGCGAAGAGCTAGATGACCAGCTCATCAAGGATCTGCTGGCGGAAATTCTCAATACGGTTGCGGGTTTATTGATGACCGCAATATTGCCTCCTGAAACAAAGTTTGCTCTCGGCTTACCAGAGCTCAGCGATGAGATCGTTGGCGGATCTGAGCTCGTCTTTAATTATATTGCTGAAGATTGCCCCATAACCCTAGAGATTAAAGCAGCAGACCTAGATAGTTTACAAGCGCTACTGCAAGATTAATCAATAACCTACCGAAAGGAACACGTCCCATGGGAAAAAGAGTATTAATTGTCGACGATTCAAGCACAATGAGAAAAATTGTATCACGCTCCCTGCGTCAAGCCGGCTTAGACTTTGATGAAATACTTGAGGCTGGCGATGGGCAAGAAGCCTTGACCCTACTGGAGACAGAGAACGTTGACCTTATTTTGAGCGACATCAATATGCCAAACATGGATGGCATGGAGTTCTTACGGCAGAAAAAAGAGATCGCTGCCATCAAAAACATTCCCGTAGTTATGATCACCACCGAGGGCGGAGCTGACATTATCGGCGAAGCCAAAGCTCTTGGAGCTGCAGGCAATATTAAAAAGCCATTCACTCCCGATAAAATCAATGAGGTTCTCAGCAGCGTTCTCTAAAGGATAACACCTTGAGACAACTGATACATTACGTGGAGGACCAATTTTGAATCTGCTTGAAAATATTGTAGGCGCCACTAAAGAGATATTTGAAACAATGATCATGATGGAGATAACTCCAGGTGATGCCTTAAGTGAAAGCGTAACGGAATTTAAGGGATCAATCTCTGGTGTTATTGGCCTGGCTGGTAGCTGTAAAGGAATGTTGGCTATTCATCTACCCGATTCTGTAGCCATGTCAATCACCAGCAATTTCTTAGGTATGGACGTAGACGAAGTAAACGATGATGTTACCGATGCCATCGGTGAATTAGCCAATATGCTCGCGGGCAACATTAAGATGGTTCTTGATGTAGCAGGCAATAAAGTCACTCTCTCCATCCCGTCATGCATTCATGGTGAAGAGTACACTATGGGCTGTGTTTCCGACGCCGACTGGGTAGTGGTTCCATTTGATACTAATGCCGGACAATTCTTGGTTGAACTACAACTCCAATGCAACGACTAGCATCTTAGCCTCAAGCACTCGAGGCTAACTGCAATCCCTAACTGGAGATATATGTGGATTTAGATCTGCAAAAACAAATTATTGATAGCACCCAAGCAGTATTTGACTCGATGCTAATGATCCCCATCACTACAGGAGCAATCTTGTCTGAAAAAGTTTACACTTTTCAGACAAGCATCTCTGGCATGCTCGGATTCGCTGGAGATGTGCAGGGCATGCTCACCATTCACTGTCCGCAAAATGTAGCTTTTACCATTACCACCGCCTTACTCGGTGTCGATATCGACACCGTTGATGATGATGTCAAGGATACTATCGGCGAATTAGCTAACATGGTATTAGGGGGCATAAAAGATGGTTTCGTAGAGCAGGGAATTCAAATAAACTTAGCGATTCCCACCGTACTCGCTGGACGTTCATACCGCATCAGTGGCATGGATGACGCATCATGGACTACTGTTCCATTTCACCTTAATGAAGGTGATTTTCTCGTTGAACTCAAGCTTAAAACTAATAAATAGGTATCCCTGTGTCAGTTTCTGCTGTTGCTGAAAGTGTTTTCACCACAATACAAGACCAGCTTTCTGAAGAGATTGGTGCACTCCTTGGTACAACAATTAAATTTGTTGAACCGCAACTGCAAATTCTTAACAAAGAGCAAATTCTAGCTATAAGTCGTGGGCGTTCCGTTATCTCCACCATGGTTGTTTCAGGTGACAACAACGGCGAAGCCTATATTATAACCGACTTAAAAGATTCCGTAATCCTCGGCGGCACTCTGATAATGCTGCCCAAAGAACAGATTGAAGAAAATTGCAAGACTCGCGATTTCAGTGGCGAAGCAGCTGACGCCTTCGGCGAAGTCGCCAACATTATCGCCGGCGTTTACACTACCGTATTTCTGGATCTGCATCCACAAAACTACCATTTCAAGCGCACCTCAGTTGCAGACTTTGTTCCTACCCAAGTTGATCCCAAAAGCGACAACATATTTCCGCAAGGTGACTATGTATACAGCCGCTGCAGCATAAAACTAGAAGATGCCGAACTGCACAACCTAGAAGTTATCATCCCAGCACAGCTCATAGGCGAAGGTAGCGCAGAGAAAGAAACCGCAACTGAACCAACTGCGGACAAAGACACAGCAGATAGCCAAACAGAACAACAGGCATCACCAGTTGAAAAACAAGAGCCAGAAGAAGAGAACTCCCCAACTCCAGAAGTTAGCGCTACAGACTTAGTCGACAAAGAGACAATAGACCGCGTTCTTCATGCAGCCCTTGAACAGTGCGCCGAAGAGATCGGCGCAATGCTAGGGCTAGAAATTGGCATTGAGGGAATCACAACTAGATATACCAGCAAACATGAGTTTTTCGCCAAACCGGGTAAAAAAACTATTGCTACCCAAATGGTGGTCAGTGGTGAGCAAGAGGGCACAGCATACTTTTTAACCGACTTAAAAGATGCAATTTATCTTGCTGGCACAATGATAATGCTGCCAGCAGAAGAGATGGAAAAGCACATCAGCGCCAATGAATTCGGCGAAGATGAAGCCGATGCCTTTGGTGAAGTAACTAACATCGTAAGTGGAGGATTAGTCCAAAATTTCGATGAAATATATCCGCGCAAACTTCATCTTAAAAAAGGCGCACAAGAGCTATTTACCCCCAGCAAAGTGCAGTTAGATGATCCGACTCCGTTCCCACCGGGTGAGTACTATATCGCCAGCGGCACACTATCCTGTAAAACCCGCGAACTAAGCGAGATATCCTTTCTGGCGCCAGTAGAATTGCTTCACATGGTACCACGACCAGCTGAGAGTGGCTGGGGAGACCCGGCGCCATCAACAGACAGCACAGCACCAGACAAACCAGCTAAACCAAGTGCCAACGATACCAAGCAGGAATCCACTACAACAGCTAAACCAACCGAGACAACAGCACCTGAAGATTCTCCCAGCGCCACCGAAGCTGGGGTAGAAAAAACTCAAGTCATTGTAGTCGTCTGCGATGATGAGCCACTGAGCAAACATTTTGTCGACAGTTTATCTACCAGCGATAAGCAAACACTCGTGTTCAACAGCGCCGACAGCTTCAACGATTTGCGCAAAAAAACTGTCTTAGGTACTTTTTTTGTCATGACCAAAGTTACTGAGCAGAGCTTTGCCACGATGATTAAAATTCGCGCCGAGATCCCACAGGAATCCCCCCTCATTGTTGCCGGCCCGCAGTGGACACGATCCGATGTCCTCAAAGCAGTACGCTACGGAGCATCAGACATTCTCGTCACACCAGCCAGTGTGGAAGAAATCTGTGAAAAAACTAAAACAAACCTGAAAATCACTTGCCATTGACGCAGCAAACAGAGACAATAGACCCAATAAATTTAAGTAACCTAGACCTCACCTCTGGAAGTAGCCGTGCCCCACATTCTTCTGTTTGATAGTAACAGCGCAACCAGAAACGAGCTTATCAACGACCTAACAGCTGAACTTACCAGTCAGTGTTTGGAAGCAGATACGCCCGAACTGGCGCATGATTTTTTAGCCAGCCAAGACATATCTCTATTTTTTTACTGCTTGGCAACAGATAATCACACTAGTCTAGAAAATTTTCGTGCAATAAATTCACAGTATGAATCGGTAATTTCAGTACTAATTATTCCCGAAGACAGCTCCTTGCCCACCAAGCAAATTCTGCAATCTGGAGCACATTTTTTCTTGCACGCTCCATTTGCCAAACGGGAATTTTCTGAGATTATCTGCCGTGCACTGCAATTGCATCAATCGCAAAAAAGAGAAAATACTGCGATACCACCCGACAATAGCTTTCAAGGCATAATCGGGCAATCGGCATCAATGCAACAACTTTTTTGTTTAATCAGGCGTCTAGGCGATGATGGAGACAGCACAGTATTAATTCAAGGCGAGAGCGGTACAGGTAAAGAGCTAGTCGCTAAAGCCTTACATGCATTAAGCCCAAGAAGAAACAACAATTTTGTCCCGATAAATTGCGCAGCAATACCCGAAGAACTCCTCGAAAGCGAACTATTCGGTTATGAAAAAGGGGCCTTTACCGGCGCCATAAATAACAAAAAAGGCCGTATTCAGCACGCACAGGGTGGAACTCTATTTCTCGACGAAATTGGCGACATGAAACCCGCATTGCAAGCAAAGTTGCTGCGGGTAATTCAAGAAAAAGAGTTCGAACCAGTTGGCAGCGTTAAAAGCATTAAAACTGATGTGCGCATTGTTGCAGCCACCCACCGCAATCTCGACGAAGCAGTAAAAAAGGGAGCATTCCGCGAGGACCTCTACTATCGACTAAATGTCATTCCACTGCAAATACCACCACTGCGCGAAAGACGTGACGATGTTGCAATTTTATTAAAAACATTTACTCAGCGCTTTTGCACCAGTAAACACCGCAATATTTTCACTTTTGCCCAACCAACAATAAGCTTTTTAGAAAAATACCCTTGGCCAGGCAACGTCCGCGAGCTCGAAAACTTGGTACAACGCCTGTCAATTTTACACCTAGGAGATACGGTTGAGCCAAAAGATATTCCTGAAAAATATCTCCACGGTATTAATGCCGAAGAAGCTATCAGTTTTGTAAACAATAACAATCCAACAGACTTTAATTCACGTGTCAGCGAATTTGAGGATCGCCTGATTCTTCAGGCACTGATGCAAGCCGGTGGCAATAAAAAAGAGGCCGCGGAATTGTTAAACCTTAAGCGCACCACGCTATTAGAAAAGATAAAAAAGAAGCAACTGGATAAGGCATTGAACGATTTATAGCAACGCAAGAATTAAAAAATGCGATTGCTTTTAGTAGCATTCTAAGTTATACACAACAATCTATGCGCAATTAGCTCAGCTGGATAGAGCGTCGGCCTCCGGAGCCGAAGGTCGCAGATTCGAATTCTGCATTGCGCACCAATAATTACAAATGGTTAGCTGGTTTCCAGCTAGCCATTTTTTGTCTGTGCCCAAATGGTGCCCATCCGGTGCCCACCTTTTTCAATGATTGATATTCGGTCGCATAATTTTGCTTCTTTTCCAAAGCCGAATATCGGGTCTACGCCAAAGAAGGGGGATGGGTTATTATCCCACCATAAAAACTGATCAAACTACCTCTTTGTTTTAACCACACATTTGTAACGCGCCGCGCGGCTTGGCACCTCTTGACGTTTTATTTGGC
>Ga0265295_1003663_pt1 | contig 21970 bp, 19 predicted proteins | sample Munlansysbiofilm_FD_192503 | JGI IMG/M metagenome (GOLD analysis project Ga0265295, IMG submission 192503) | Leachate microbial communities from a municipal landfill in Southern Ontario, Canada - Methane capture system biofilm | ecosystem: Engineered > Solid waste > Landfill > Unclassified ...
GCGGGGCACGCCCAGCTAGCCTGCCAAGCGAACGGTGCTGTAATGCCGTCGGCAACAGGAACCTCAAGGTTGGCGGCCTAGCCGCTGCTCTTGGAATCCACTTCTTTTAGGGAGTGGAGGATGTCAATCTTCAAAAAACTGTGCTGCTATCGCTGTGGGGGTTTTGATCTTGCCACCAAATTCACGGTAGGCTTTAAGTAAAATCTTTGTGGGAGAGTCGCCTGAATCTTCAGGAAGCTTTTTAGCAAGGCGGTACGTTTTATCTATCGCCCTGTGTAAAAAAGCACGTCCATAAAAATCTTGCATAGCACCTTGGGCGGTGAATCCAAAACCAGCAATCAAAGGCAACCTTTTCGCCATAGCAGCATAGAATTTTTCCGGTTCCTTACAGCGCTTGACGACTATATCGCCGCCGTAGATTGCGGGAGATTCAGGCTCAAGTTTTTGGTCAGAAGGAGGCGGCTCATCCCCCCAGTATTCATGCAGGAACTCCTTGCGCAAAAAACCTTCAATATTTGGTAGCCCCATTTTCATAAGTTCGGCGAATTTGTCAGGATCGTAACTGTACAGTCTACACCATTTTGCATAGCTGATCTTGTGCCTTTCGAGTACCTTGTGCATATCTTCTGGAACGTCGTAAGTTGACTTTTTTCGACCCCGACCAAACCTCTGAAACATCCCGCCCTTCAACAACTGTCTGTACGTAAAATTCCAATCGCGCTTCCCAGTGGCGCGACCCAACTCTCCGAGCAAGACACCTCTTTGAAACGCGGCCACGCATAGCGGTCTGTATACCTCTTTCAACTCGTCGTAGTCAGGCCCGAAATACGTGCCTGCAACCTTCACTCGCAGACGCCTTGCAGCGACGGCTGAGTTCTCTTTTTCACTCATAGTTCCCCCTCCTTTGGATTGGTTTGTGCTTCTCGTTTTTGCAATGACGAAATTCTTTGGGCAGCCAAAATCTGGCGGTCATATGCAGTCGTATTAGGCAGGTTGTTGATGCCAAGTTTTTGTTGCAGGTTTTTGGATATTGTCTCGCAAATTTTGTCGTACCTGGAGGCAATGGCTGACTTCTTTCTGTCAAGCAGCACCTCGGTTTCTCTGGCCGATAATGTGCCGTGCATACTAAGACCATAAAGTGCACGTCCAATTACTTTTTCTCGCTCGTCTAGTCCAGAGGAAAGCTCTTCATAATTGGCCTCGATGTACCTGAAAACAATGTCCCTTGAAAGCTCACTTAAAGCAGCGTTGGAACACTCAGAATTTTGGGCACGTCCGACAAGTATATCTTCATCAAAAGACAGGTCGCCCCGCACTGCAAGAACAAAGCGAGGGTGCAAATAATGAGAACGTAAAATGTGAAAAAAAAGAGACACAAACGCCCTGTCCCTGTTTTTTCTTTTCGTGCGAACAGAGTTGTGTGCAAGGATGGCAAAAAGGTGAAAGTCTTGACACAGGTCGTTACTTTCGGCAGAAAATGTTGGAAGGTTTTTCCTTACCCAGTGAAGTAATTGCGGCAGGTGTTTATCCACCCAGGCATTTGGAGAAAGTGACTCAATCTCGTTACTTCTGTTTTTTTTACCCATATGGCAGCCTCCTGTTGTTTTCTCTATAAATTTTATTGACAAACACAAATAAAATAGTGTATATGCAATATATATTTTACCACTAACACGCTTCTTGCTATCCGGAGCGAACAGAAAGGAGTGTAAGATGAAAACAGAACCTGCGGAACCTCGTGCTATCGCTACCATCAATATCGACGAATGCCTTGCAAGACTCATGGAGGGCTTCAAGGTAAAAAGCATTAACCGACTGGCAGCCAGACTTGATGTAACCCCCCAGGCAATCCACAGTCTCCGGATGCGTAAGGACGGATACTTTCCTGTGCGGTACATGATGGAATGGTGTGCCGAAACAAATGGCTCGCTGGACTACCTACTTTTTGGCAAAGGCGGACTTAGCCATACAAACCTTAAAGAACTCACCTCTGAAATTCCCGACTGCCCTGTGAACTTTTCCAAAGACTGGTTTAAAAGTCGCGGGATGGAAATTGACGAGCAAAGCACCCGCTATCTGCTTGGAAGCTCCGTAAGCTCCGGCAAGGCCGTACACTCAGATGTCTTTTTGGTGGACACCAAAGCAAAGATGACAGATGGCTTGCTTGTCCTGGAGATGAACGAAAAAATCATGTTGCGGGAGATCAGATTAAGGATTGACGGTAAAGTAGAAATCGACAACGAGGTGATTGATGAAGAGACCAAAAAAGGCATAAACGTTTTGGGTCGCGTAATCTGGAAAGGCACCTCGTTAATCTGACCTGTTGCAAGACCAAAAGTCGGGGGAGCAGGAGTTGTGTTCTCCACACAGCTTCACTCTCCCGACAAAAACATCATCCCCAAAATATTATCCCCAAAATGCTCTTTATGGGCACTCCTGCGAAACTCCTCTAGCCGTTCACACCCATACCTGCACATAGGCAACTTACCGATGTCGCGGCAATCCACGCACGGCGATTGCTGCAATGTTTTACGGCGTGTTTTTGCGGCATCTCTACTGGATTGCTCCAGGCGATCACAGCCAAATTTACACATAGGCAACTTGCTGGCGTCGCGGCAATTCGCACATGGTAGTTGCTGGTATTCTTCTTGCGGTGAAATCACACAGCCTCCTTTGGGGCAGAGGTTCTACGCTACTGCCACACCCAAACTAATAAATGTCTTATAATTCACTTTTTATTTATATTCAACCTTAAAAAAGCGAAAAGACAACAACAAGATACGCCATATACCGCCTAAATCTGCTTTAATCTGTTGCTTTTTGCGTCTATCTGGGTTATTTTGTATTTAATAAAACAAATAAATAATTGAGAAGGGGGCAAGAAAATGGAAGGCGCAGGAGAGCAAAAACAGAGACTTTTGGTGGGAATGCAGGAAATCGCAAAAGAGCTGAACATCGGACGAAGTGTAGTTGCCGCGTTGGTAAAAGACGAAGGAATGCCGCACCACCGGTTTGGCAAAAGAAACAAATTCTCAGTTGAGGAGGTGCGGGAATGGTTGCAAGAAAGGAGAGAACGCCTTGCAGCATGATTGCCAAGAGACACCTGATCCAGCAAATGGAGCGGCTAAATGGGAATACCCTTTACTGTCTGAAGCGAGCCACCCAAAACTGAGCGAAGCACAGGTGACAGAGCTGGAAGTTGCCTGGGCTGGCATTGCCGAAAACATCCAGAAAACACTTTTAAGCAGGCTGGAAGAAAATCGCGCAGGAGAAAACCGCACAGGCGCATATATTAAGTTCCTTAATGGGGTAATGGAGGTCCTGGGGAAAAAGCCAGACCAAGTCCAAAAGGTAGCGGCAAAGACAGGTGGCGGCAAAAAGAAGCAGGCCAAGCAGCTTTGCCTGCCAACACCTTACCCAACGGATCTGACCAGATGCAGTCCGTTTTTCCCTGTCAAATACTCTCTGAAAAACTTGCCCACAAGGGTTCGATACTTGCGTAACATCCCCTTAGTTGAAAACTCGTGGGGCACACTTATGTATAGCGGCCCAGAGCTAACAACTCACCATGAGGATCTGTTGCTGGCATTACTATACCTAGTACAGAAGCCGGAATTAGGGGAACGCTGCGAGCGGGATGGACACGAAACGCGGAAGTACACAGGTTCTCTTAGAAAGCTACTGGTGACAACAGGCTGTATGCGCCCTGCCGCCAGCGACTACGACCGCGCATTCGAGATGCTAAAAGACCTTGCCAGCGCAGTTGCTTCCATAAGCAATAAAAAAGGAAAGTGCGTAGCTTTTTCAACTCTGATTAGCGGGGGAAGCAGAGACGATGAAACCTTTTCAGTTACCCTGAGTCCGGAGTTCCTGAAAGCCCATAATAACAGCATGAGCTACCAAGACCTGGCCTGTAGAATGCAAATTAAAAGTCTTATCGGTAAAGCCTTGTTTAGATTCATGAGCGGACAGAGTAAAGGCTGGAGCGGTAGCCTTGAGGTGCTATATGCAGCCCTTGGACTAAAAAGCGGATACGAATCAAAGCGCGGGTTACTAAAAGCTATTTCAGAGCTAAAAAAGCTACAAATCTTAACAAAAACCTCTGGTGTAACATCAAAATCAGTACACCTTTTCCTGGCTTGAAAAAGTACGGGTTTCTGTCCGGTTTCAGGCTGTAAGTTACTGTAGTTATTAGGAAAGTTCAAACGCAAAAACACACAAAAAAAACCCCAAAAAACAGCGCACGGACAAAAACTGCGGGCAAAATAAGCTCAAAACCAGTAAATCCGTGCGTTGGAACCCAAAAATCCCCCCAAAAATGCCTTTTTTACCCCCTGAAAAGAGCAAAATTCAGCGACTTTAACCAGTGCTTGAAAAAGTACGGGTTTCTGTCCGGTTTTGGCTTGTAAGTTGCCGTAATCATTAAAGAAGCCTAGACGCAAAAAAACATATTTTTACAAGTTGGAATCTTGGACAGGCAAGAACAAAAGTATGTACCTTTTTGGGAGTTTTCCACAGGCAAGAACAAAAAACAGTACACTGCTGATAACCTGCCAAAATAAATACGTTTTCACGAAAAATACAAACTGTTATCAACAGGGTTATCAACAAGTTATCCACAGATTTTGGGGTGTTTTGAAAGGGCGATGACAGAAAAAGCCAAGCAAAAGCCCGTAAGTGCTGGTTATTATTTAAGACTTTCGAGTTATCCACAGGAAAGTACACTGCTTTACTGTAGATACGGGTTTCTGTCCGTGAAAGTACGGGTTTCTGTCCGTAAAAGTGCCGCTAAGTTATTAGCTATACTTGCTTTTCGTGGAGTTGTCCACAGGAAAGCACACCAAATTACTATAGATACGGGTTTCTGTCCGTAAAAGTACGGGTTTCTGTCCGTAAAAGTACGGGTTTCTGTCCGTAAAAGTACGGGTTTCTGTCCGAAACACCCCTCGCTAGCCCTTGCAAACACTGGGCTAGAAAGCCCTCCTAAATCTTTTAAATCTTTTAAATCTTTGAAAATCCCCCGCGCGCGTGCGCGAGAGAAAACCCAAAACCAATTTGTGCGGGACGGCAACCAGAAAAAGTCAGTTTTGTCTCTGAGCGGGGTTTTGGTTTTTTTGGCGGTTCGGTACAAAATGCCCTTGGTTGAAAGCGCATTTTCTGGCATGATGGAAAGAAAAAGGCGATTGTGGCAACTTTTGGCGTTTTTCAGGTAAGTATTTCAGAAGGTGGGCAACATATGGGGTTGAGTAAAGACAAATACAGCGTTTGTTGCAAGCAGGATGCCCTACACGGCGTTTTTATCCACAACCCTAACCCCAACTATACCCCACCACAACAAACAGCCCCAAAACACCCAAAACTGCAAAACTTCAGACAGGAAACCTCGAAGCAAAAAAACAGCCTCTGGACAGGCGTGTGCATATCCCAAAAAGACCTCGTAATAACAGCCAGTTAGGTTGCTGCTTTCAGATTTCCGGACACCCCCCTTCTCTTATAGACAGAAGAGATAAAAACCAAAAAGGAGATCACTTTGGAAAAAAACCCAGCCAATGCCCAGCAGCCATTAACCTCGCAGTGCCTCTCTTGCGGAAGCAAAAACGTCGCCCATCACAGAGGGGAAGGATACGTCAAAAGCGGAAACCTGCTGGCAGAATGCGCTGCTTGCGGGAACTGTTGGGAAGTAAAGCATTTTTGCGTTGGTGTGGTAAAGACGCTGCCCAGTAAGCGTAAAAAACCTGTACGTCCAGCTCCTACTGCGCGGATCAGGTAGCTGGATGCGTTTTTCCAGTAAAAGCCTAAAAGGGCTGGTGCTTGGGGCTGTGGCAGGAATGATCCTTTTTTGCTCACCTTCTGCAAGCAATGCTTTTTGCTTTAACGAAGCCGCCAAAAGATATGGGATTTCGCCAAGGATTCTCTGGGCGATTGCAAAAGTCGAAAGCGGAGGCAACCCCAGGGCGATCAACTACAACAAAAACGGGACGTATGACTACGGGCTTATGCAGATAAACAGCATTCACAAACCAGAACTGGAGCGCGTGGGCATTAAGTGGGAGTCACTAGCCGACCCCTGTACGAGCGTTTACGTAGCAGCTTGGCTGCTTAGTCAGCACGTTCAGCAATACGGCTACACCTGGGATGCCGTAGGTGCTTATCACAGCAAAACCCCCTCAAAACGCAAGCGTTATGCTGCGCTGGTGGGCGGACAACTGAAAGCTCATGGAGGCTTCTAATCTCCTTGGAAAAAACATACTGGACGAATGTGCCAAAGCGTACCCACTGCTTAATCAGCAAGAGGTCATGGCGGCTGTGGAATCCGGCATTACAAGGGCCTTAAGAGAGGTGTTTTTTGGGGCGTGCGTAAATGTTTTTGTCGAAGGAAAAAGCCTGTCTATGGTCATCACAACCTCCTACGGACGAGAGTTTAGTCTGAGTTTTAAGGACATGAAAAAAAGAGTCCGCAGAAGAGCAACCTGGTACCTGGAAAAAGAAATGATGCAGGCAAACTCCTTAAAAGAAGCTTCCATAATCCGGCACAGGTTTCAAGGGGAAATTCTCTACGGAGTGATTGAGTCAGGCGGCAAAGACGCAAAGGTCTGGATAGACCTGAACAGCAAAGAAATCAACGAAAGCAGGTTTGCCAGCTTTCCTTTGAAATATCAGCCCAAACATGAGCGAGGCAAATACAAAAAAGGCAAGGAAATGGCGTTTATCGTTGCCAGGGTAAACCTGATTAAACACCACAACGGCTCACTTGCAACGGAAATAGTTTTGTCAAGAACGGCAGTGGATTTACCCAAAAAACTGCTTGAGCAGCAAACGCCAGAAACCTTTACGACACTTAGGCGTGTGCCAGGAAAATACACGCTTTTGCTGGCACACAAAAACCCCAAGAGGCTGGATAAAAAAGTCATCAAAGCCATCAAAAAGGAAATTGGAGAGGTTTTGATTTTTAAGGAGGCAGATCGTTGAGCACAAAAGAGGCAATGGCACCGGAAACGCTATTTGGCAGGGGTGTGCACATGGACACGCCTTCCAAGATACAAGACATCATTGTGCCGGATAACGACAGAAAACGGGGCACAATAATTTTTGGCACTACTGGTGTTGGCAAAACGAGACTTGCAGAAAACATCATTGAGCAGGACATCAAAAAAGGCATGTCGGTTATCTACTTTGACCCAAAAGGCGACCAGGAGATTTTTTCCAAAGTAGTGAACGTGGCAGACAAAGCCGGACGGCTGTCCGAGGTGATGCTGGTAACTCCAATTTATCCGGAATACTCCGCAATGGTCGATCCTTTGTCTCACTACTACATGCCAGACGAGATAGTTGGACACATCGTTTCTGGCATAGAAACAGGAAAAGAGCCGTTTTTTAGAAACGTCGCCAAGGAAATCACCACTGCTGTTGTGCTGGCACTCATCCTTTTAAACAAAAAAGACAAAAGAGCAGAGCGTTTAAACATCGACAAAATCCGCAGATCAATAACCGTAAACGAAATAAAGAAGCTGATTGACGGGCTAAGAAGCGAAGGCACTCCAGAAGCAGAGCGAATTGCGGGAATGTTGGAGCAGATACACGACTCTGGGCAAGACTACTACAACAAAGTTTCATCTTCTTTACGGGTTGCACTAACTGACCTTTCCTTTGGAAACGTTGGAAAAATTATCGGCACAGCTGATTCAAACAGGTTCATAGACCGGCTGGAAAAAAGCAAGGGTGTGATCATGGTTGTTCACACTGGCTCTCTTTTAACAAGAGACGCAGCACAAACCCTGGGAAAAGTGCTTTTGTCAATGGTGCAGTCTTTTGTAGGGCGGGTGTACATGTCCAAAAAACAGGCCGTAAAAGGAGGGCTGTCTGTCCATATCGACGAAGCCCAGTCGCTTTTATATCACGGCTTTGAAGAGATACCCGCAAAAGCCGGATCAGCAAACGTGATGCTGACTTTATACGCCCAGTCAGTGAACCAGATTTTTGATGCGGTTGGGGATTTAAAAGGCAGGTCAATTCTTGACAACATCAACACCAAGCTCTTTTTGCGCTGTGCTGATGTGGAAACATCCAAATACGTATCCGAGCATTTTGGGACAAAAAAGAGACTGACCGGTATTTACGGCAACTCAACAATCACCACAAGAGAGACAGAGGAAGAGGCTTTGAAAGTGACCGACATTCTCGACCTTGAGCCAAGGGAGTTCTACATGATGACCTACAAGGGCAGATACAAGGGCAAGTCAATCACCTCGTCTCCTGTTGATGTGCGGATAACTTTTCCCGAAGCACCGACGTGGCAATAGGAGGTGCCATGCCAGTAAACATTAACGCTTCCCACATAGTGATTTCAGGCATTGCGGCAGTCGCCTGCCTTCTTTACTGCCTCTACGACAAAAGGGTGGAGGCAAGAAACTCTAAACCCCAAAACGAGCAAGAGGAGGTGCCAGAGCAAGGCGCAGAAAATGAAAAAAACGAACAGGAGGTAGAAGAAGAAAACGACGCTGAAGTAACTCTTGAAAAAATAGCAGGGGTGCTTTGGGCGAAAAAGAAAGGAGGGCATGAAGAGCGAGAGATCAGCATTGCTGACATTGTAAAACTTTGGAGAAAGGAGATGCCGGAAGAGGCAGCAGAGGAAGTTTTTGAAAGACCTGTGTTCTCCACCGAGGGGCTGCAAAAGTTCTGGGATCTGCATGTGCAGGGTCAGGAATACCTAAGCATGGTTAAGCTCAAAGTAATTGCAGCTTTACTGAGACTACTTGACGAAGAAGGAAAGTGCTCTTCGGTTGTACAAGACGATTCCTATGCAGGAAGAAACCCCCAGTACGACAAGCTGTCAGAGATACCACTTTGGCAGCATTCGGTAAACGTGGCAACTGCCTATCTTTTGGACACAGAGTTTGCCGCTGCAAAGGGTAACGCAATTATTGCAGGGCTTGCCCATGACGTGGGCAAGATTCCCTCTCTGCACGAAGGCGGGTTTTACCGCACAGGAGATCACCCGAAACTGTCCAGGGCGTTTTTAGTCAGTATCCCCGAGTTCAAAGAGATCAACAGCTGGGAAACACTGGCAGATGAGGTGGAAAATCACCACGCAAAAGGCAGTAAGGGTGGGTTAAAGGCAGCCGACTTTAAAGCACGACAGATGGAAGTAAGGCAGCTGGTAGAAGAGGCTGTGCTGCTTAGAACGCAGGTGGATACGACAACAGGGGAGGTTACAGAGAGCTGTATATCCCAATCGTCTGACAGCGTAGAGGCAGATGTAAAAGCAGCATTGAAAAAGAAGATAAACACAGTGACAGGTCAAAGGTGGGATTCGTGGGCGGATACTAAGGGGATTATCTGGTTTCAGTTTCATGCCCTAAACGACGCTCTTTTAAACTCATTAAGTGGCGAGTGGTACCACAAGTACATAGCCTCTCTAGGGGCTGCGTATAGCGAAGAAAGAGAAGAAATTACACATGCGCTGCTTAAAAGTTTCAAAAACCCCATTGACTGGGACGCCGTGAGAAGCAAAAGAACACCTTTTAACATAGCGAAAAAGTGTGATGTGCTAGAGCACGGACAGGCAAAAGGCGAGCGGACAGCAGCAAGCTTGGTGCCGTTTTTTGCAGCTTGGTTTGACATAGAAAAGCCAAGCGATATTGCGAAGACATACGAAAATGCCGCAAACAAAGTCATTAGAAGCATTAAACCCGCAGAACCAGAGGCGGAAGAAGATGACGACGAGTAAGCAAAAAAGCAAAAAAGCAAAAGTAAAAAAGCAAAAACAAAAAAACTAAAGAAAAGAACAAAGGAGAATAACTATGGCAGAAGAAACTAAAACCGAAACTAAAGCAACCCCGGCAGCAGGAAACGAAGGACAGCAAGCCCAAAAGAAGCAGCAAGGGGGACAACAAAAGGGAAGGGCGCGTTACAACGAGATGAAAGAGCGCAGGGCGCGGTTTTTAGAGCGCAGCAAGGAAAGACTGGAAGAGGGCAATGTTGATCTGATTGATGTTGACACCCCTGAAGGCAGAACCCTGTCCACCCTGTCCAGAGAGATTATAAAGCTCATGCGCAATATGGATAGGCGCAAGTACCAGATGCCTTTTGACAAGGTTAAGGAGTCCCTCGAAAGTTTTTCAAAGCTTAAAGAGGTGATGGAGGAGTGTATTGTCGCCCATTGCGTTTTGCTGAATTTCGATACTTCCGTGGGGTATCTGAAAAACGATGTAAGTAAGGCTATTAAAGCCGCAAAGGGGGCAGATAAAGAGGAAGTAAAGCCCGATACCCCTGTTCCACCAAAACCAGCAGTTGCTACGCCAGCGGCTGCACCACCTGTTGCCGCAAAGCCGGTGGCAGCGCAGGTAGCCTAAAACCCAAGTGCAGTACCATACCAAGCAAAACACAGTGCCTGACCAGAAATGGTCGGGCATTGTGCGCAAAAGGAGCCAGACCATGCTCAGAGATTTTTTAACAAGTAAGATAACCCGCTTTGCTGTCTCAGCGGCTTTGATGCTGATGATGTCAGGGGTGTTTGATACGTCCGTAGCTTTAGCAAGGTTGTGTTCTGCGGATTTTGAGGGGTATTACCTTTCAAGGTCTGATTACGCAACCACTTTCGCAATTACAAGAACACCAATGACTTTTGATGCAGCAAAAAGAGCTGCCGAGGTGGCGGGTGGCAGGCTTGCCCATATCTACGATAGCGAGATAAACGACGAGATTGTCGAGCGGCTGGGAAACTATTTCACAGTTGGCCCAACCGTTGGCAACAGTTCGGGTAAAAGAGCATGGATAGGGCTGCACGATCCAACAGACCTTGCCCCAGAAAATACAGTAGCCCCAGAGCGTTTCCAGTGGCTGCGCAGCGATTCAGGTTTTGCGAACTGGGCACCTGGTCAGCCAGATAACTACTGTTCTACTGCTGAAAAAAACCAGCATCCGTATAAGCAGTGTTTTAACGAAAACTGGGCAACTATCGGGGCAGACGGTAAATGGGACGATCTGGGTGATCACGGGACAAACCCTTTACTGCTAAAGGGCGTTGCCGTCTGGGACGAGGTGCTTGATTGCGTTGCTTGGGATATGAAGACCGAAAAACCAGAAGATTTTGAGTTTTCCGATGTTGATTTCATGAAAGATGACGTGCTGTGTACAGACAGTAACGCCATGACGCTTCAGCCCTGCGATGAGACGGTCGGCGGAGGCTGGTTCTGCGAAACAGAGTCTTACGATTGTATTCTCACCTTTGTTGATCCCATTTGCTATGGAGCAAAGCTTCCCAAAACCCACCCAAAGGACAGAGATTATTGCTGGCTAGACCCGGTGGTTAAATGCCCTAATGGTATCCATTCTGATTACGGTTCATGGGCGTATAGCTGGGACAGAAGTATCGACCAGTGCCAGCTATACCCGCCCTGTCTTGAAGGCGGAGCGTACAACAACATTACCGACCGTTGCGAGAAGGTGGTTTACAACGAGTGCAATAAGGGCGGGTATAGTGGTGTAGAGGGCGGGGCAGGATACGCTTGGGACGAGAGCAATAAAATCTGCCAAAAGCAGGTTTATTGCAATAACGGTGGCGCGTATGTGTCTGCACGGGACAGGTGCGAGCTTGAGCCAGCAGGAAGCAGTAATAACGACTCTACATACAAATACGTTGCTGCTAGGACAAGGTATGAAAGAGAGCCTGAATGCAACACCGGACTTACCTACAACACTACCTACGACGTTTGTACAAGGCCTATTGTTAAAACCTGTACACCCCCCTACGCATACAACATCGCCAGAGATAGGTGCGAAAAGCAGCCGCCGGATTGTCCAAGCGGGACAAGCTATAATTCAAGCAGCAAAGCCTGCGAAGTTACCCCTACTTGCCCAGCAGGATACGCAAGAACAGGTATGAACTGCAAGCAGACACAGGCGGCGACGGCAAGTTGTACTTATGCGAATAGGGTTGTTTGGAAATATGAATCAAACTGGGATTATGATACATATTCACTGACTTCTATAGGTGGAAACCGAATTAAATTTACTTTTGCTTATAATGGTTCAACTGTATCCGTCATAGATATTGATGCGTGGGGCAAGCAGGGACAGAAGGCCAAAAACGTTCCTTCGTGGGGTAGTAACTGGTATGCCGGTACCGTCGTCGGATCTCAAGAAGCTGATGGTTGGTGGTATTTTGCTGCTAAATATGTGAGGGACGCACAGGGGGTGTACACCTCTTATTATGATGAGAGCATGGGTTACGTCGCTAGCTTTGACGGGTCTTTTGTCGGTTACCCTGGTTCTTGGTATACTTATATTTCTGGTTGGAGTGTCGGCGCACCGTCCGCGGGCATAACTGTTTACCGCCAGAGTAGTGATTATTGGGAGGGCAGGGGGGCTTCAGGATATTATACCGCACAACGTGGCGCCGCTGTGCGGGTGCATCCTACGCAGTTTGCTGTCCAAGGCTGTACCTACTCCTGCCCCTCCGGCGGTACCCTCTCTGGCGACACCTGCGTAAAAGAAGCAACCGCTGGCTGTCCATCTGGAACAAGCTACCACTCCGCGTCAGACAAATGCCGCGCCAACCCCACTTGCCCAGGTGGATCGTTGGACGCAGCAAACAACGTCTGCTACGTGCCGTTTCAGCCCACCTGCCAATATGGCACATACAACTCCGTCTCAAAACTTTGCACAGACCCTGCCATATGCAGATCAAGCGGACTACTGGACACGGGACTGGACAAATGCTACCTGTCCGCACAAACTGGCTGCCCTTCCTCGCCAGCACCAGGCTATCTGTGGGACGCAAGTGTAAAAAAATGCCAAACCCCGCTAATCTGCGCAGACGGTGCCTACAACTCTGTCCGCAAACGCTGCGAAAAGCAAGTAGTGCGGGAATGCGGTGCCTACACCTGGAACGAAGCAGCTTACAAATGTTTAAGAAACGTCGAATGCCCGAACCAGAGTGGATTTAGCACCGCAGCACTGGCAAAAGACATTGACCGTTGCCTGGTTGAACCTATCCACCAATGCGCAAGCGGCACAACCTACACTGGACTACCTGTAACCTACTGTGAATCCATCCCGATCTGTGAAGAAGGGCAATACTCCCCCACCACAAAAAACTGCTCCATACCGAGCTGCACAGACGGCGACAACTGTATGCAACTTATTGGTGAAACCCGCATAGCAGAAGACGGCTTTACCCAAAGGCTCTGCTCCCCCAACAAATGCCAGGACAGCACGGAAGGCTGGTATGGATGGGACGACGACGAAGGCATAGGTGACACCGACCTAAAAGGTGACGGTGAACGAGACGACTACGGCAACTGCCTGGATCAGCTTTACATCTTTAACGGAACTGACAAACGCTGCACAAAAAGCGACAATCGGGGGGCTATAAGAGCCGTATCCACCATAGTCGCAGCCATTACCATAGCTGCTGTGGCTGGCCCTGCCATTGGCACATGGGCTGGAAGCTTAGTAGGAGTAGCCCCTGGAGCAGTAGCCACCGGTGCAGCGCAAATTGTTGGACAGGCCGTTATCCAGGGAGCTGTAGTTGGAGCAATGACTGGCACAGCCAACCTTGTAATTGACAAAACGCTTGGACTGCCTAACGGCGGACTTATGTCCATCGCCACCTCAGCCGCAATGGGTGCAGTCACAAACTACATGAAAGTAGTTGCAGGCAACTATGTACTACCAGGCACCCAGGTATTCGAGCAAGGTGGAACGGTCTGGAGTGCCACATCGGAAGTAACTGTCGGAGCAAGCGTTGACCAGGTTATGTCCATTGCAGGAAGCGAAGCCCTGGTTGATGCAGCAATGTTTGTAAACCCCGTAAACGGTGCAACAGTAGAGCAATTTATAAGCACAACAGTAACGGAATCTGCCTTGGGCACTGTCAGCACAACAATGAGCACCTTTGTGGAATACCTGCCCAGTGGATTGGTAAACATCGTAGAACACACAGCAACAGGCATCACCAACTCTAACACCTTAATATCCAACGCGATTGCAGCTGCACAATGGGCAAGGGACAACGTACCCCCCGAAGCCGCAGGCTCTGCTGGTGGCATGTTTGGCTCCCACAAATGCTGCTATCCGAACAAGACGGGCTGCACCGCAGACGAACTTTCCCTTTTTGCACTGGTAAAATCTGGCTACTGCCGCCAAATCGGTGAATATTGCAGCAGTAAGTTTATAAGCATTTGTTTAGCCCGCAAAAGAACCTACTGCTGCTTCCAGAGCAAACTGGCGAGGATAATACAAGAAAACGGCAGACCGACCTTGCAAGTCTTTGGGCCCAAAGGTGACTGGGGGTCAGCAAGAAAACCGAACTGCCGTGGCTTTACCCCCGAAGAATTTGCCTTACTTGACTTTAGTGCCATTGACATAAGCGAATACACAGACGACCTGATACAAGAAGTAGAAGGCAACCTAAGTGGCATAGTAGACCAGGTAATGGGGCTGGCAACCAACAGAGCCACCTCACAAATAAACAGCGCAAAAGGAGTGAAAACCGCATGGTAGCCAAACTGACGAGCACCTTCATTGGCCTTACATTACTTGCAAGCTCTGCTGCCTTTGCTGGCAATGCACACATACTGGGAAAAGTTGGAACAACCTACGAAATTGTGGAGCCTGACTTCATAGAAGAAGCCAAAGAAGCCGCAAAACAGGTGGACTGGGAGGGCAAATTTCAAGAAGCTTCTGAAAGGTTTAAAAAAGACTACGGGACACCCAAAGCAGGGACTTGGCTACCCAGAGCGAAAAACGGCAGCACCTGGACATTCACACCGTCTTACACCCTGCCATACGACATCCCTGACCCTCAAAACCTAAACAGGGTACTTTACCCAGCGGGCTATGAATTTAACCCGCTGGCGTACATGACAATGCCTGGTCGTTTCGTATTTGTGGACGCTGAAGACAAAGACCAAATGGAATGGCTTAAAAAAGAATACCCAAAACGTAACGAAAAAACCGGTGACACAATAATTATCACCGGCGGCAACAGCATCAAAACCTCTGAAAAACTTGGCAGAATGACCTACCCTGCCAACATGGAACTCATGGCCACATTAAAGCCCAAAGTTGTACCAACGATCTACACCCAAAAAGGGACGGCATACCAGGTAAGAGAAATTTACCTGCCGCCAAAAAAAGCAACAACTGGCGGCGGGAACATCCCGCAAAGCCAATAACCATCGGGCTTTGACACCCTCCCAAACGCAAATCCGGACACCCCCCTTCTCTTATAGATAGAAGAGATAAAAACCAAAAGGGGGAATCCGCACTTGAAAAAAAGCCTCGCACTCACACCAACAGTAGAAAAAAGGGAAAAAGAAGAACCTGCAAATCTGGTCACATTCTCACAAGCAGCAGCACTGGCCATTGTATGCGCAGCCTGCTTCTGCGTAGTCAGCATCTACGCCTACCACGCCTTCTTTTCACCCAGACTTGCAACAGTGGACATCCAAAAATACATCACAGACGTGCGAGATGCTCTGGTGGCTGGAGAAGTGGACGAAAAAGGTGCTGAAGAAGCCATACAAACCCTATCAGACACAATCAATGCCTTACCCTCAAGATACACAGTCCTTTCCGGCGATGCCGTCCTTGGAAACGCACCACAGGTACTGAGAATCGACCTGCCTGAACTGCACCCAAGTGGAAACAAAAGCGACAAAGGGGGCAAAAGCCGTTGAAAAAAATCTGGGAAAAAACAAAGGCGTACATCTGCTGGGCACACGGAAAGCCGTACTACCTAGGCTCTAAAACCTTCCACTACGGACTACAGCTACTCATGGCGTGTTTCTTTCTGGCTGGCTGGTGGTGGCTATTAAACCACACAGCACTATCGCCCACCGACTCACTACGTCACAGGCTCTTTTTCAAAAAAGCGGCTGTTGCGGGAAAAACCTACCAGCAAGGCGACTACGTAACCTTTGACGTTGAACACCCCCTGGAAAAAGGGAAGGTCATTAGCATCATCAAGCGAGTGGCTTGCATTGAAGGCGACACCCTTACGATTCGGGACAGAGAATACTACTGCAACGGCAAATACTTAGGGCTGGCAAAAGAAAAAAACATCAAGGGGCAACCCACCAACCCGTGGAAGGAAGAAGGTCAAATTGGCAAAGGATGGGCATTTGTCATAGGCGACTCACCAGACAGCTACGACTCACGCTACTACGGCCCGATCTCACTTGACCGGATAAAGGAGCAACTATGGGCAATCTGGTAACAAAAACAACAGCAGCTGCACTACTGGCAGCCTTAACAATCGCCCCTGCGGCCAACGCTGCACCCAGGTGGTACTTGAGCAACCCCGACAGCCCTGGTTTTTACTGGGAAAAAGACACCAAAGACCCAGACAAAAAAGAGGAAAAAAAAGAAGAACCGCCTAAACGAAGGCTACCTGACGCCAAAGACTACACCACAGAACAGATGTGGAACATGCACCCACAGGACTTCCAGCAGCTTCTAAACGACTTTAGAGACAAAGCGGTAATGACACTTAAAGAAGAAGACGTAGAAGCCTACAAAAGGATGCAGGACATCGCACGGCGTAAAGCAGTTGCCTACATGAACGTAGACCGCGTAGTCACCCTGAAAAACCCTGACATCTCCTTTGAAAACGTAGCACCCACAAACACACCAGGGGGCAGAGCTACAACCAGAATGCAGATAGCAGAAATGGAAAACATGCTGGCCGCCAGAAAAACAGACCACGCATTGTTTTTTTTCACCTCGCCCACCTGTCCTTACTGCACAGAACAGGAAAAGATAATCAGGATATTTGAAGCAAGAACCGGCTGGGAAGTAAGGAGAATCAACGCCGACACCAACCCAGACGCAAAAGAGGCGTTTGGGGTGACCCTGATACCTGCCCTGATTCTTGCCAAAAAGGGCGTAGACGACCACTTCCCCGTCTCAAGCGGGGTAATAACGGTAGAAGAGATGGAGGACAGGATTTACGCAGGTGTAAGCATGTTGGGCGGAAAAACAAGTATTCAGCAATACGGAGTAAGGGACAACAGAAAAGGCACTGTTTACGACCCTCTGGCTCCACTGCAAAAAGAAAGAGGGGGCAAAAAGTAATGCGCAAAAAACTCAAAAAAACCTTAATGACGGCAGGGGCAGTCTTTATGCTGTTTAGCACCTCGGCACACGCTGACTGGGCACAAGACTGGTTTGACAACAAAACATCCACCTCTGGCGGCTACTACGCCGGACAGCAAAGAGGTTACCTCTATGGAGGCAGCTACTCAGCACGATGGGCAACAAACCAAACAGGGCCGCTTTTAAGCTTTAACCCCCCAAAAGCCAGAGCAGGGTGCGGTGGTATTGACTTCTACATGGGCAGCTTATCTTTCTTGCAACCAGACCAACTTGTAGAGAAATTTCAAACCATACTGCAAAACTCCGCAGGCTTGGCATTTGACATGGCACTGCAAACCCTTTGCCCCACCTGCTCGCAGATCATGAAAGACCTGGAAGCGCTATCTGACACCCTTAACGCACTGGCAATGGACGACTGTAAACTCGCCACAGCAGCGGTGAACTTCACTGCCGACAAAGTGTTTGGTGCAAGCATGAACGCAGCAAAAGAGTCTGTCACAGAGGACGGGATACTTGGTAGCTTTAACTCAGCTACAAAGAAGATGCGAGAATCACTTGATGGAATAAACACCACTGTCAACGACTGGGCTGCGGGACAACTGGGCAAGGGTACCAACACGGTTATGGACAAAACCAAATGTAGCGCAGCCTTAAAGAAGATATTTCCTGACTCTAAAACTGCATACCCTAAACACATGACCAAAGACCTCCTGCAAACCGACATGGGGCTACCTGCCGCACACGCGGAAATAATGAGAGCTATTTTTGGCGAGATAAAGGTCTACCAAACTGCGCAAGGCATTACAAACGTCACGTTTATACCGCCTTGCTCCGAGTATGATTTCTCAGAAACCACAAACCTTATAAACACTCAAAACGGGTGGGTGATGGGGCTTACGGGAAACAACACCTGCACACAAACCGCAAACCCTCCTTTTAAACCACTCCAGACCTACTCAGAGCAGGTCCTTGACAAGCTAATCAACGGCATGAAGAACAGAACGGGTCTGGCTTTGGTAACAAAGGACTCGGTGTTTATAAACTCCATGCCATACGCCCTGCACTATGCGATCAGGATGGCTGTTGCCTCTGGAAACGAGATGACGATGCGAGACAGCCTTGCCCAACTAACAACTGCGGTCATGGTGGTTGAATCAATAAAAGCACTGGCTGCAAGGACAGATGGTATCAGCAGGACGCTGGCCGTTATTAAAGCAAACGCCAGCACAGAAGGGTGCCAGATCGGAAAAGAGGGCGAGGACATGGAAAAAGCCCTTGAGCAATTTCGTGCATCCGTCAACAGCAAAGCCAAATACTTTGCCGCAAGCACAGACGCAGCTTTTGCTTCGTTTATGAAGTCAGTGGACTACGCAAGCAGCCTATATGACATCGAAGAACGCTTAACGGCTCTTACAGCAAAAGCGTTCGGGCCCGGTGCTGCCAACAAGATAAAGGACAGGATGAAGCAGGCTAAGGATTGATGGAAAAGGAGACCGGCTGATGCAAAACAAACGAAGAGCAATACAAGTATTAACCATAATGGCAATAATGCTGGTGCCGACCATTGCACTTGCTGATGTTGATTATTACACCTGGGGTACTTTCGGAAGAGTGACCCAGGATTTCAAACGCATGGCCTTGATGTTTGGAGGTACCCAATGGGTGCCCTGGGCAGCAGGGGCAGCGGTGTTTTCATTCATAATTACAGGGTTTAGCGTATTAAGCCAGGCAGCAGGCAGCGGCAAAATGCCAGCAGGAATACTTGCAAGGATGTCACCCATACTAATCGGGCTGGGGCTGTACGTGGGCTTTATCACACCAAAAGAAAATGTGAATGTTCAAGACGTGGTGTTAAGCAGAACGGAGACTGTTGCAAACGTACCCATAGGCATATCAAAAACAATGTGGGTTTTAAACCTGTTTCAAAGAACCATTGTGCATGTTGCAGATACAGCAACACCCATTGTAAACGTGCCCACATATGCAGCAGCAGGGCATGTTGCTTATGCAGGGGTAGATAGACTCATAAAAAACGCACAAGCAAGCCAGAAGGCCACACAGACGCTTGAAAGGTACATGCGGGATTGTGTGCTGTTTGAGATGACACTGCCAGACAGTACACTCACTATTGACGAGATAGTAGATAGCGCAATTACCAGCAACCTTATCACCGTGCTCGGTAAAGCCCAAAACCCTTCGATTTACACGGTGAGCTACACAGGGGCAAGCCCAAGCGGTGTAACCAAAACATGCACAGAGGCCTATGCAGACCTGTCTGGCTACTTCCAAAACGCCTCAAACGCTACGCCGTCAATGCTGGAGGCGTGCAAAAACGCTGGGTTTTTAAACGTAGCCCAATGTAAAGCCAATATGCAAAGCACACTGGCAGGGTTTGCTATTACTGATAACGTGAGCCTGGACATTGACAGGTTTTCAAACGATATAGCCCTGGCAAAGGCAGTGGCTGATTATTACGGAAAGCTGGATCCGGCGGGTACGGCTGCAATGGTGGCAGCAGGGGAGAACCTGAACAGAGGGGCTATAATGGGTGCATTGCGGCAAGTGGGAGACAGGGCTGTGTATATGCAGCAGTTCCTGTTTTTTGTGGCACCTATTCTTGTGGTGTTTCTAACCACACCCATTGCCATGAAAGCCGTTGGTGCGTTTTTCTACCTGGCTACACTAAATACAGTAACCTTTGCAGTAAACGTGGCTACTTATCACATCTACACCAGCCAGCTTGTGGGAGCTGGTGGCGATGGGGAAGGTATAGCTCTGCTGCATTCAGCCTTAGCGCAAGCACAGGATTTTGTATGGCAAGGTTCTTTGCTTGCGGCAATGATTCTCGGGTTTTTATGGAAGTCAGCAGATAGTGCGTCAGCACGGCTTTTGGCTATGAACCCAGGGCGGGCATACGAGCAGGACAGCGGCAGTAGCGTCAATACGGCAAACAGGGCGGCAATGATGCAGCAACAGACAGGAATGGCTGGAGGTAATAGGCTTGTCCCGTCCGAAGCGCATTCAAATATGGGTGCTTTCAGACCTCAGCAAGACTTGTTTAACAACGCAAAGTCTCAAGGAGAGTGGAGCGGATCGGGTGGTCTTAGCGGTGCCTCTTTGTCCTCACAGGTGCAGGCAAGTGGTCAACTCGGAAAAACAGCCAGCGAAGGGAGCAGCAGGTCTTTTATGTCGGGTGCATTGGCAGGGCAGGGAAGCAGTGTTGCGGCCGAACGAGCGGGATGGGAAGTTAAGAAAGACGCTCAAACTGGTGTGACTACGTTTGCCCACAAAGAATCCGGAGCAGAGTTGAAATACAAAGACGGCGAGCTTTTAAAGGTTGAAAAAAGTGCCCTGGGGGATATGAAGCTCGCACAGCAGGCACAGGCAGCAACAGAGCAGAGTTTGACCAAGGCAGCGCAAGAGGTTCACGCAGCGAATCAGGAAAAAAGTGCTGCATGGCAAGAGATGCTTAGTGCAGGGATGTCTGGATCTTCTGGAAGGGGCGTTACAAGAGAAGGGAGCACAGGCAGTTCGTCCAACGAAATAATAGGCAACGCTATAAATAGCGCACTCAAAGAGGTAGTAACTACAGGCGGGAGTATGTCGCAAGGCAAAAGCAAAGACACCCAACATAGGCTAGATGGAGGGCTGACTGCGGGAACACCTGGTCTGGAAGACATGAAAATCTTAAAAGGAAAGGGAGGTTACACTATCATAGGAACGTCGTCCGACAACACCAAGTTTGAGCGTAAGTTGGACGCAAACGAGGCAAAAGCTTTTGAAGATGCGGTTTCTCGAAATTTACAGGCAGGTATACAGAACGCCACAAGCACGAAAGGGTCTGTTACCGAGAGTGTGATCAAGGAAGCTAGAGAGGCCTTCCAAAGGACGCAGCAGGCAGGCGAGAAGGTATCGCGAACCACGCAGGCCTCTGAAGCTGCACAAGAGGCACACAAGGCTGTTTCGGCTCTGACTGCTGGTGGTGGTGTTGCGCTAGAGACTCATGCAGCCAAGTGGTTTCAGAATCACTTTGGATTCAATGGTGCTGATGGACAGCTACAGACACAAGAAAAGCTCCGTGAAATGGCTACAAACGACCCAAAAGCCCTGCAAGAACTGATTGGCAAGTACGTTGATTCCTTTGGTGTTGGTTCAGAAACCAAGCTTGCAGCGCAAGCGCAGGTTGAAAACGGGAACAATACCAAAGCCAAGGTTGACGGCGAATTGGCGCAAAGCCAAGCCGTTATCGGTAAAGTAAACGAAGAGATCAAGAACTCGGCAGGAACAGGTAGTGGAGCCAATAATGCGGAAAACATAATAGCTAACGCAGAAAACAATATAAGCCAAACAGAGGGGGATATTAACGCAAAAGGCGATGCAAACATGCACAAAGGGAACTCGAGACAGACGCAAGAGAATATAGAAAAGGGGGAAAACGCAACTACCTTTAACCCCCTAAAAAGAGCGCTCCTGTATGCCTCAGAAGAGCCATACAACCAAGCAAGAAACACAGCGGGAAGGTTTGGTGTAAACATTCCGGAGCTACAAGTTGATGCACCAACTATTGGCAACGTAGTAAATGGAGACATAACACCTCAAGCCATGTCAAAAGACGACTCAAGCCCGCTCCTTAACAAACTGGGGGGAGGTTTAGGGGTTATAACAGAGGCGGTGCTCGGCAACCCACCGGAGACACCTGCTCCTGTAACACCTACACCGGCAACTACACAGTCACCGACAAGGGTAGCGGCAACAACTGGCGTGGGAGGAGTGCAGCAGGGAGCGGGACAAACCGTAACGCCTGCACCGCAACCACAGGCAAGCTCTGGAATGGGCGGGACACCTGCAACTAATGCGGCGGCTCCGGCAG
>Ga0265295_1003664_pt1 | contig 21966 bp, 15 predicted proteins | sample Munlansysbiofilm_FD_192503 | JGI IMG/M metagenome (GOLD analysis project Ga0265295, IMG submission 192503) | Leachate microbial communities from a municipal landfill in Southern Ontario, Canada - Methane capture system biofilm | ecosystem: Engineered > Solid waste > Landfill > Unclassified ...
CCTGGGAATTCACCCTTTCCGCCCCCAAGGTGGCCTGGAAGACCGGGACGTCCTTCGGACACCGCGACGCCTGGGCCGTGGGCGTCAGCCGCGACCTGGCCATCGGGGTCTGGGTCGGCAACCCCGATGGATCGCAGTGCACGAACATCTCCGGAGCGCGCCACGCCGGTCCCCTGCTTTTTGATCTTTTCCGGGCGCTCTCTCCCCGCACGACGCAGCTGCCTTCGTTTCCCACGCCCGCGCTGCAACAAGTCCAGCTCTGCGCCGTCAGCGGGGAACGCCCCGGCCCGGGCTGCCCGGTCACCACGGGCACGGCCATCGCCGGGGTGACGAGGCTGCCGGTCTGCGGCATGCACAAAAAGATCTTCGTGAATCCGGACACTGGTCTGCGCCTGCACGGAGACTGCCTGCTCATAAAGGAATCAACGGAAGAGGCCGCGCTGGTCTGGCCGGCCGAACTGGTGGCCTTTCGCCGCGCCCAGGGTTCGAGCCTGCCGGGCCTGCCCGCCATCGACCCGGAGTGCCTTGACGTGCCGGAGGAAGACGGCCCGGTCATCCAGTCCCCTTCAGCCACTACGCCCTACCATGTCCGCCCTGACGCGCCCCCGGAGTTTCAGCGACTGTCCCTGTCCGCGGCCGGGGCGGCGGGCGCTTCGATACATTACTGGTACGTGGATGGCCGTCATGTGGGCCGGACCGCGCCCGAAACACCCTGCTTCATCCCTTTGGAGCGCGGGATGCACGAGGTCATCGTCACCGATGACCAGGGGCGCAGCGCCCGCACGACCTTCACGGTGCATGCCCGGACCGACGACGCCCTTGGCAGCCGGGTTCAGCCCTGATAGGCAACCTCATTCCGGAGGGCTCATGGCCACCAAACTGCATCTCGTCTTTCAGGACCGCGTCGGCATCGTCGCCGACCTGTCCCGCCGCATCGCCGACCGCATGTTCAATATCGTGGCCATGGAGGTGGATCGCGTGGACGACCTGGCCCACGTCTATGTGGAAGCCGAAGACCGCAGAAGCGAGGGCGCGCCTTCGGACCTGCCGCAAGCCCTGAGCGACATCCCCGGCCTGCTCACCTCCCGGGCCATAGACACCCTGCCGCAGGAGGAACAGGCCCGGCGCCTGCGCGTGGTCCTGGACAACATCGCCGACGGAGTCGTGGCCGTGGATGCGAGCGGGTTGGTCACGACCATCAACGCCTCCGCCTGCCAGATCCTGGACCTCGATCAGGACAGCGTGACCGGCACGGACGTGCGCGAACTGGGCCTTGGCGACACGGCCATTCTGGACAGCCTGGCCGGACGGGAGAGCCCCGACGTGAAGCGCACCCTGGTCACACCCTCGGGGCGCTTCCAGTATTTCGCCACCTGCCGCCCCATCCGCGATGCCGAAGGACATATCATCGGGGCGGTGGAAATAGCCAAGGACATGCAGGAAATCCGCATGCTGGCGCGGAGCCTCTCCGAACCCGCCCAGATCAGCTTTTCGGACATCGTCGGCCAGAACCAGAACATCAACAACCTCATCGGCTACGCCCAGCTCATCGCGGCCACGGATTCCATCGTCTGCATCCGGGGCGCTTCCGGCACGGGCAAGGAACTCTTCGCCCGGGCCATGCACACGGCCAGCCGCCGCTCCGGCCCTTTCGTGCCCATCAACTGCGCGGCCCTGCCCGAGCAGCTGCTGGAGAGCGAACTCTTCGGCTACGTGGGCGGGGCCTTCACCGGCGGTCTGAAAGACGGCAAGCCTGGCCTCTTTGAGGTCGCGGGGGAAGGAACGGTCTTTCTGGACGAGATCGGCGACATGCCGCAGCCCTCCCAGGCCAAGATTTTGCGGGTCATGCAAGACCACTGCGTGCGACGCATCGGGGGCTCGCGGGAAATACCCATCCGGGCACGAATCATCACCGCCACCAACGGCAATCTGGAGAAAATGGTCGAGGAGGGAACCTTCCGGCAAGACCTGTACTACCGCATCAACGTGCTGCCCATCCATATTCCGCCATTGCAGGAGCGCCTGGACGACATCGGCCTTTTGGCGGAGCATTTCCTTTTTACCCTGGCCTCGCGCATGGGGCGGCCGGTCAAGAGCATCTCCCCGGAGGGCCTTGCCAAGCTGCGCACCCACAGCTGGCCGGGCAATGTGCGCGAGCTCAAGAACGTGGTCGACCGCGCCGCCATCCTCTGCCCGGCGGAAAGCATCGACGAGCGTTTCCTGATCCTGGCCCACGAGCTTGGCGACCGCATTCCGGGCCAGACCCGGCAGACCCAGGCCGTCGAACCGGGAAAACCCCTTAGAGAGCAGCTCGACCGCCTGGAAAAGGACATCCTTGAAAACGTCCTGACCCGGGCCAAAAGCGTACGCCAGGCCGCCAACGCCCTGGGCCTGTCCCACACCGCCATCCTGAACAAGATCAAAAAACACGGCCTGCGCGTGTCCAGAACCGTGCGCGTCGAGTAGACGTCTTCCTTCACCCTGATTCATCCCAACAACGCCTCAAGATCCGGTGTCGCCATCGGTTTGAGACTCGTCGGATGTCTGACAGGAGTTTCGAAATTTTCTGGTCAAAAAACCGGTTACTCAAAACAATACAGCATATTGCTCTTAGTTTTTTGCAAGACCCCACGCGCCACTTCGTAACCGAATGCGGCCAGGATTCTGGCCTGTTCCGGCGATGGTTCTTCGATCATACGCAAGGCATTTTCCTTTTCTCCATTCCAACACAGGCAAGAACGCAGATTGCGCATTAGTTCCATGGTCCGCTGTGCGGCCTTGTGGATTCCGGCGTCTTCCAGCCTCAGCTCAACGAGTCGCTGATATACCAGGGCGATGATGCAGCTCAGGAAGTGGCATCGGATTTTAGAGCCGGTCCAGTGGCGGATCGGGCACATGCTGACCTGGTCGTCGTCCTTGGATTGCCGGAATGCTTCCCCCCCCAAAATATCTGTCCAGGCTGGCCTGAACGATCGCGTCAGCGCTCCAATCGGCAAGGTCCGTGATGAGAATATTCATGCCTAACCTGTCAATATATCAGCTGATGCGGTAATAATTCTTGCAAAAACCCAAGGTACCCTCCCTGTCCTCGCGCTCAAAACTCAGGTTGTACAGGTCCTTTGGCAGGTGCAGATCCTCGCAGATCTGCGCGTAACGCTCATACAGCTTGCCTTCCTGGGTCCATCCGCGAGCGTCATCCCTGACTTTGGCTCGAATCTCGTACAACGCGGCCTGGAGCTTTTGAAGCTCGCCCTTGGATTATTAGGTTTTACATATGCAGAAAAACCTTTCTTTTGCTAAAAATCAGCAAGTTGTATGACGAAAAAAATGAAGAGATGGGGTCTTATAGTAAGACAGAAGATAATAGTTTGTAATTATTGACAAAATAGCGAATGACTACGATGACCTGTTATTTAAATACTCTGTTTGACATTTTCTGTCATACAAATGTAACATTCCTCAAATATAGGCAGTTAGCGGTTATGCGAGACACGATTTCGATTGTTTTTACAATGCCGAAATTACACACCACCTCTAAGGAGTCTGCCTTGATGCATCCGCAACACATGGACATTGGACGAAAGCTCTGTTCCGGAGTGATTCATCTACTCGTCATCGTCTCTGTCGGATTGGGCCTTTTTTTCCTACAGGCAGGCTTATGAGGCCACCCGAGTCCAGAGCGAGGAAAACGCACCGGAAGTGGCCCGTCTCGCCACGATGATCGTACGCGACAACCTCGATTCCTACATGAATGTTTTGATATCCTTGGCCAGTCATCAGGATATCCGCTCCATGGACTGAACAGCACAGTCGCGGACCATTGCCGACGAAAAGTTGCGCAACGGCTTTCTGGCTCTGGGAATTGCATCTCCCGACGGCCAGACCCGCTACGGTGACGGCAGTTCGGCCGACCTCGAGGACAGAGCGTACGTTCAGCGGACCCTGAAGGGCGCGCCTTTTCGGATATTATCGTGAGCAGGGTTACCGATCCACCTGTGATGATGGTCGCGCCCCCCAGAGCAGGTGCTGGCCAGCGCGTCAGAACTATCACAACTGGTAGAGCAACTTGCGGACCTTGTCGGCAGGTTCAAACTTCAGTGATATAATCCCCAGGGGCCGTATACTACCGCTTGGCGGGGTCGAGTTTGCCGAAGACTACTTCCTCCTGATCTTTCCACGACTTTAAGACAAAACTTGACATATCAAAAATTTTTGTATTGAGACGCAAAAATTTTTCTAAAAACCTATAACACTTAAAGGATTTACACATTTATGAGGATTAGGGTTGGAGCAAAACTTTATAGCCTGATCGTACTGCTTCTATTTTTTTTATGCATCATAGGTTTTATCGGACTATATACTTCTAATGAAGCAAGAATAGGACTTGATACAGTATACAACGACCGCGTTGTTCCTCTCAAAGACTTAAAAATTATTGCAGATATGTATGCAGTAAATATTGTTGACGCCTCGCACAAGGTTAGAAATAACAATATCAGTTGGGATGAAGGAGTGAATAGTGTTGAAACAGCAGTTATAACAATTAAAGAGAAATGGGAAGCTTATCTTCAAACATCATTAGTTGATAAAGAGATTAAGCTTATCGAAGAAGCGAAGCCTTTAATCCAACAAGCTGATGATTCCATTGTTGACCTTTTGGAAATCTTGAGGTCGAAAAACAAGGATCGTTTGGAGCAATATACTATTTTGAAGCTTTACCCAGCAATTGACCCGATTTCTGGAAAATTCAGTGAACTGGTCGATATTCAACTTGTTGTTGCAAAAAATGAATATGATTCAGCCCTAGCAACGTACGAGAAGAGCAAGACTGTCTCTGTTGCGATGATTCTTGTGGCAGTACTGTTGGGCTTGCTTTGCGGGGTGTTGATAGTTCGCAGCGTGACAATACCTGTCGTTCGGGCTGGAAAGCTCGCGGAAGCCATGGCGGAAGGAGATTTCACTTCCACTCTGACCAGCGACAAGCAAGATGAAATCGGAGAAATGATCAGGTCAATGGGCACCATGTCCCAGCGGTTGGGAGTCATGATTAGGCAAATCAAGGATGACGTGAAAGATTTGTCTACGAAATCCGTCGATCTAGCCACTATCTCTCGTCAGCTTTCCGCGTCGTCTTCGGATACTTCTCTGAAGTCCGCATCTGTAGCGACTGCTGCTGAAGAAATGAATACCAATATTCAATCCGTGTCCGCAGCCATGGAGCAGTCAACAGGCAATATCTCAATGGTAGCTTCAGCGGCTGAAGAAATGTCCGCTACGATTACAGAAGTCGGTCAGAATGCCGCCAACGCACGCGTTATTACGGAAAAAGCAGTGGCTCATTCCACCGAGACGGCCGACAAAATTAAAGAACTTATGCAGGCTTCTAAAAACGTCAGCTCCGTTACTACAGTCATTAACGAAATATCAGAGCAGACGAACCTGCTAGCACTTAATGCAACTATCGAAGCCGCTCGCGCCGGGGAGGCCGGAAAAGGGTTTGCAGTTGTCGCCAATGAGATCAAGGAGCTTGCCCGTCAGACATCGTCCGCAACCGTGGAGATCAGGAAACAGATTAATGAGATGCAACTCACAACCAACGCGACAATCGAAGATATAAGTACGATTACGCGGGTCATCCACGATATTAATCTTTCCATCAACGGCATTGCCTCTGCTGTTGAGGAACAGTCCGTCGCGACCAACGATATTTCTAACAACATAGTCCAGGCTGCTCAAGGAATATCAGAAGTGAACTCAAGCGCTGCCAACAGTTCCGTGGTCGTTGCGGAGATCGCGAGGGATATCAGCTTGATCAGTAACGAATCATCGCAAGTCGAAACCGCAAGCCGTGAAGTTGAAAAAAGTGCCACCGGCCTGTCCGAGCTAGCTAACCATCTGAATAGTCTCGTTAATATATTCAAGGTCGCCTAATGTGGGTTCGGGTCGGCTGGGATGACAATGGGACGGAGTTCGTTTCAAAAACGTTTTTTTCGAATGGGCAACCCAGGAGTAATTGAATCTGGCGCTGATCGAGTTTGGCAAGCCGTGGGAAAACGATTTGAACGTCTCAAACCCATGCCGACAACGGGCCGCGTACCGCAATAAAATAATGGAGAAGATTGAATCGATTTCAATCCCGAAATCGCGCCGCGCTTTCGCCCATGCGCGAGAGGATTTTCTGCACGGCCACGCGGGACAGGCCAGAGACGCGGGCGGCTTCGGACACGTTGCCCCTGGTCTGGGCCAGGAGTTCGTTTACGTAGGATTGGGTGAATGCCGCCACGGCCTCGGCCTTGGCAACCTTGTATGGCCCAAGCGCAGTCCCGCAGCTCATGTCCCCCCCCTTGGGCACGGGCAGGCATCCGCCCTGCTGCACCATGCGCAGCAGATTCATGTCCACCCGTTCCGTGGTGGCAAAGACGGTCAGCCGGCGCACGAAATTCTGCAGCTCGCGCACGTTGCCGGGCCAGTGATGGGCGGCCATCCAGTGCATGACCTCCGGGTCGACCTCTTTTTCAGCCAGCCCCATTTCGCGGCAGGCTGCCCGGAAGAAATGACCGGCCAGCAGCGGGATGTCCTCGGCCCGTTCGCGCAAGGGCGGCAGGGTGACGGTCAGTACGTTCAGACGATAATACAGGTCTTCGCGAAAAGTCTTGGCCTGCATGAGAGCTTCGAGATCCTGGTTGGTGGAAGCGACCACGCGCACATTCACCCGCAAGGACTTGTTCGAGCCGACGGGCCGGACCTCCCCGTCCTGCATGACCCGCAGCAGCTTGGTCTGCACTGCCGGGGAAATATCCCCGATTTCGTCCAGATGGATGGTGCCCTTGTCGGCTGCCGCGAAAAGGCCCTTGTGGTCACGATCGGCTCCGGTGAAGGCGCCCTTGACGTGACCGAAGAGTTCGCTCTCCAACAGATTTTCGGGAATGGACGGACAGTTCACCGCCAAAAAAGGTCGCGAAGCGCGCACGCCGAGATGATGCACCATGCGGGCCACCAGCTCCTTGCCGGTGCCCGATTCGCCCCGGACCAGCACTGTGTACTCGGACTGGGCCACGGCCGCGATGGTGCGCTTGAGTTGCCGCATGGCCGCGCCTTCCCCGACCAGTTCCCCGCCGCATTCCTTGCTGGCCAGGATCTGACGCAAGCGGTTGTTTTCTTCGAGCAGCCTGCTTCGCTCCAGCCCCTTCTCCACCACGCGAAAAAGCTGCTCCGGCTCGATGGGCTTGGTCAAAAAATCATAGGCCCCGGCCCGCAGGGCCTCCACCGCGGTCTCGATGGTTCCATAGGCCGTGAGCACGACCATGCTCAGGTCCGGCTGCAGGCCAAGCGCCTGGGGCAGAAGTTGCAGCCCGGTCATTTCGGGCATGCGCAAATCCGTGATCATGAGCTGCGCCGATTTCGCGGACAGAGCGAGGAGCGCTTCTCTTGCGCTGTTCACGGCCACCACGTCCAGATCGGGAAAATGTCCGCCGACAAGTCTGGCCAGACCACGGGCGAAATCCACCTCGTCGTCGACAATGACGACCCGGGCTCCAGTGACCGTGCGGGGAGAATCTATGACATCCATGCTCATTCTTTCCTCAGCTGCGTTGTATCCGACTCCGGATTGGTCACGGACGGCAGGAGCACCACAAAGCGCGCCCCGCCCAGGTCCGAATGCTCCACGCGGACCTCTCCGCCCACATCCCTGGCCATGCCGTAGACCACGGCCAGGCCCAATCCGGTACCGGCGCCGATGGCCTTGGTCGAAAAAAAGGGGTCGAAAATATGCGGCGCATCCGCCGCCGAGACCCCCGGCCCGTTGTCCTCCACCACAATGGCCACCCGCCCGTCCATGGGCGCGACCCGCACCACGATCTCTCCATCCTCCTCGCCGACCGCGTCAAGGGCGTTGATGACCAGGTTGCTCAGGACCTGCTCCAGCTCACCGATGCCCATGCGCACCAGCAAGGGCTTTGCTGGATGATCCACCGTCAGGCGCGCTCTCTTTTTGGCGGCCTGCACGGAAAAAACTTCGGACACGGAGACGGCCACGCCGCAGGCGTCGGCCGTGCCGGACCCTGCGGCCTTGGGGCGGGCAAAATTGAGAAGTTCCTGCAGCACCCGCTGCGCCTGTCTGGTGTGACGCTCGATGATGTTCAGATCGGACGCCTGCTGCGGATCGGAGATCGTCTGTCGCAGCAGGCCTGCGTAGCAGAGGATGACGCCGAGCGGGTTGTTGATCTCATGCGCCAGGCCCGCCGTGAGTTTGCCCACCGTGGCCATCTTCTCCGAATGCCAGACCTGGGAGCGCATGCGTTTCTCCATGGTCGTCTCGCGCACGTAGACGACCACGCGGTCCGTCTGTCCGTCGGAACTGCGCACCGGGTACATCGACAGCGAAAAAGATCTGCCGGCGGGCAGTTCGACTTCGCGCAGGTCCGGGGTTCCTCTGCGGATGGCGTCACCCATCGGACACCGCTGGGACTGCGGATCGAAAAAGATGGCCAGCATATTACCGTCCGTGCGTTCGCCATCCGTCAATTCCGAGGTCAACTGACGGGCGGCCTGGTTCACGGTCAGCACGGCGCAGTTCGCATCCATGAGCGCCAGCGGATCGGTGATGCCTTCGACTATGGTCTCAAGCACGTTCATCTGCCGGAGCAGGCTGTCGATGGCCGTCAGGTTTTCCGCCGCCGTGCCAAGCTGACGGCCGAGCGCCGTAAGCACCCGCTGGTCATGCCGCGCGGCCTCGGCCTCGGTGTCCCAGTAGAGGCAGAGAATGCCCTCGGCATTGCCGGAGCTCGACTCGACCGGCACGAAAACCCTGGCCCCGGATTGCAGGCAGGCACTGCCGGTCAAGACCTCCACCATGTTCTCCGGCAGCTCCGGACTGGGCGACGATTCCGGCCAGACATAATAATTCCGGGAGACCATGGTGCAGACATAGGCGATACTGCGCGCCCCGAAACGGGTGCAGATCTGGGGCAGGGCCAGGCTCCAGAGTTCCGAACGCGAGCCGCTACGGCGCATGTCCTCCAGCAGGCGCACAAAAAGATGCACGTCCGCCTGCCGGGCCTCAGCCTCGTGAGAGAGAGCCTCGGTGCGCTCATCGACCATCTTGCGCAGATTCTCCGCATAATCCTGCAGCTGCCGCCGGACCTCGAAGAGATGATTTCCCATCTGCTCCATGCCGTCGACCAGCTCCTCGATCTCGTCGCCCTGCTCCAGCCGGTGCAGGAGTTCAGAACCTTCGGCATCGACCACGTTGCGCCTGAAAACACTGTTGAGCCGTTTTAGGTTATTGACCACCAAAACCCGAAACAAAAAGTTTGTCGCGGAGAAGAAAAGCAGCGCGCCAAAGGCGAAAAATGCGAAATAGGTCAAAATGGTCTGCTGCACGCGCCCGACACTGCTCTGCACGGATATGCCCACGAAATCGACCCCGGCGATGGAGTTCTCCTCCTTGCCGAACCCCCGCCCCCCGTAAAGGGTCAGCAGTTCGGGCGGAGCGTCCTCGGGGCGGCCATGGCAATACATGCATCCGTCTTCGAAGCGCACGGAGCGCACTTTCAGGAAATATTTTTCCCCGTCCATGGTCTTGTAGCCCTGCCACAGCTCCTGTTCGGGATTGGCCCGGAAATAGCGGATCAGCTCCCGTTCATGCGTGTTGGCTTCATAGGCGGGGTTGCGCGCGTCGATGGCCACGCGCCGATAGATGGTGCCGCCTCGATCGTCGTTGATCGGCGACATGATGGTCCGCGAAATGTAGGAGGAGGACATGGCCTCAATGACAAACGAGGACGGAAGGCGCTCGTACATCGCCGGGCGGAGGACGTCGCGCACGTAGTGCTGGATGGAATCGACATGGGCGAAGATGAGCATGGCCTTGTCCCGGACTTCCTCTTCCAGCACGTTTTTCATGTGCAGGTAAAAGCCGATGGAGAAGACAATACCCAAAAAAATGGAAGCCGCCAAAAGTCCGGACACGAATTTTGTCTGTATTTTTGATGGCTTAAAGATGTGCATGGCTCGCCTGAAATTGATGCTTCCCGCGATCAGGGGAAGATGTGCGGGGTGAACAGTGATACGCCCGGGCTGGACGAGCCGGGAAAGCAGACAAAAAAGGCCCGCAGCGTAAACAGCGGGAATCGGCCATCCAATCAACACCCGGAAAGAAACGGAAACGTGTCGGGCCTGACGCCTGAAACGCCGGCCGCGTGTTAGCTATTTTTCTTCCAGGGCGAAGCGCAGGTAGTTTTCTCCTTCCCTCACCTGCTCCACATCCGTGTAGTAATACCGGCTCGGGTCGATGCCGTTCTTGTCCAGGTACACGGACATACGGTCCAGAATGCCGCAGGAGTGGGTCAGCAGCGGCAGGAACAGGTAGACGAAGGCCAGGGCCACACCCAGGCCCAGAGTGAAATTCTTCAGCCGCACCGGCAAACTTTTTTCATTCATGACATGGCGTCCTTGAAAGCCGGGAGGGCAACCCTCCCGGCTAGATACTGTTTAGATCTTGGCCGTGATTTCCGGGAAAACCACATAGAACATGATGTAGGCCATGGTCAGAGTCAAGGCCAAGTTGAAGCTCTGGCCGCACACGTACAGGATAAGCGGCTTACCGCCCTTGAAGTACTTGGCCAGCTCGCGGAAGTTGGTGGACAGGCCGATGGCCGCAAAGGACAGGGTGAAGAACCAGTCGCGCAGCAGCTTGGTGCCGCCGCTGACAATACCGCTGGAAAGCACGGCCTTGCTCAGGTCCTTGTCCATGCCGGCGTCCATGATGGAGAAGATGATGGACGCGCCGATGAAGCCAAGCACGAACTTGGGGAAACGATGCCAGATTTCTCCGGCGCCGACGCTCTTGCCGGATTCGCCGGTCTCGACCTTGGTGACCCAGTAAACGGCCACGCAGAAAGCCGTGACGCCGATCATGACGTTCTGGATCATCTTGATGGTCGCGGCCACGTACATGGCCTTCTGGCCCAGGAACGCGCCGGCCGCTGCCACCGCGCCGGTGGAGTCGATGGTGCCGCCCATCCAGGCGCCGCCCAGAATCTCAGGGATGCCGACAGCCTTGATGAAGGCCGGCATGGCGATCATCATGATGGCGGTGAAGACCAGGGACAGACCGATGGACAGAGTCAGCTCTTCCTTCTTGGCCCGGCAAGCGGCTGCCGTGGCGATGGCGGCGGAGGTGCCGCACACGGACATGTCGGCGGAAATGACGATGTTCAGGGTCTTGGAGGGCATCTTCAGCACTCTCTGACCAAAGGTGTAGGTCACGACGACGACGATGGGCGTGACCACCCAGGCCACGAAGATGCCGGGGATGCCGATGGCCACAATTTTGTTGAAGAGCACTTCCGCGCCCAGGAGCACAAGACCGGTCTTGATGAAGAATTCAACTTCGCAGGCAGGGAGCACCCACTTGGGCGTGCCCAGGGTATTGGCGATGAGCATGCCGAGCACGACGCCCCAAGCCTCGGCACCGAAGCCGTACTGCTTGGAAATAGCCTGTCCGCCGAGCAGATAGGCCAGGATGGCGACCAGAAACACGACCACGAAGCCCTGCATGAAGGCGGGCATGCTCTTGCCCATCATGGCGATGCCGACGCCGAAGATGGCGGCGAGGAAGACGCACAGCCCGATCAGACTGGGAATTTTGTTATACGGCTTGTTGTCGACTTTTTTCTTGGCATCGCCGGCGGCCTTATGCGCATCGCGCCAGGCGGAAATCTTGGAGGCAGCCTCGTCGTTGAGGGCCTGGTCCTGGAAGGAAGCGCCTGCGGCGGCCCCTTCGGCGGCAACGGCGGCGGCCAGAGCCATTTCGAGATTGCCCTTGGCTTCCTCGTACTTGGCCATGCCCTTTTCATTGAGTGCCTGGGCCTGGGCCTCGGTCCGGATCACCGCATCCAGGGGATTGGACTTCCAGGATCCGGGCTTGGTAACCCACTGGGTCATGAACTTGCCGAAAGGCGTACTGGTTCCCTTGAGCTTGCCCTTGTCGTCCTGGGCATTGTGCCAGGCAATAGTCTTGAACGGAGCCTTGTCCAGTTCAGCCTGCTGAACCTGGCTCAGCCCGGTGATTTTTTCGGCGAATTCCGCCTTGGGGCCAAACGTGGTGTACGCCAGGATGGACACGGCGATGATGATGAAGCCCAGCCAAATGGCCAGATAGTCCTCTTTCTTCCACAAATCCGACCACTGACTTTTTCCGTGATCGACGACAACGTTGCTTTCCTGAGCCATGTTTTTTTCTTCCTCCTCGATGATTATGAAGCGTTCTCGCCCGTTATTTTGACGATAAAGACAGAGCAAAAGACCTGCCACAAGCACGAAGAAAATAAACACAATTTATTTCAGGCGATTAGAAAAATCAAACCTGCCACGAATGTAATGTCGCGTTTACAGCGCAAACATAAGTTTGCACCCCATCCTGCACCGAAATTACAAACGTGTCGCTTGATCACCCCCCCCGGTTCCCCAAAGAAAAGGCGCGACCGGTCCGCAGGAACCGTCGCGCCATCGCATCAGCCAAAAGATGCCTACTTCTCGATGTCGAGCTCGCGTTTCTTGGAGTAGATGAAGCGCACCAACTGATATTCGAAAGGGCTGCCTGTCTCGTAGTAGCGAAACTTGACCTGATGACGCGCATCCACGGCTTTGATCACATACACGCCGGTGGTCGCCGACTCGCGCGCGAACCAACTCATGTCCTGGAAAAGGCCATACGACGGATTCAAGGTCATGGCCGCGTCCGCAAACACGCCTCCCGTATCGCGCACCCCGGAAGGCCCGAGCACGGGGAGCACCAGATAGGGACCGGCCGGTACGCCCCAGACGCCCAGGGTCTGTCCGAAATCCTCGTTTTCCTGCGGGATGCCCCCGTTGCCGAGCACATCGATAATCCCGCCCAGACCAATGGTCGTATTGAAGACAAAGCGGCCCAGCGAGACCGAAGCCTTCTTGGCCTTGCCTTGAAGGACAGAGTTCACAAAGATCGGTATTTCTTTCAAGTTGTTGAAAACATTTGAAACACCCTGCTGCACGCTATCGGGCAGGATCGCTTCGTAGGTCCTGACCACCGGCAGATAGACATAGCGGTCCAGTTGCGCGTTGAAATGGTACATGTTGCGGTTGAACCCCTCCCAGGGGTCATGCACCAGGAAATGCCGCTCCAGGGTGGGATCCTCCGGCAGGCCGCGATGAACGGGAGCCTGAAAAGGCCCGGGCCGATGCTGGCCGTTGGTGGCGCATCCGGCAAAGACGAAAAAGATGAGGCAGAGTAGAAATATACGCATGATGTGTCTCACTTGCGGAAAAAATCGAGCATGGCCGCGACGTTGTCCCGATAACTCAGATTGCCGCAGTGCCCCCCTGCCGGATAGAGCGTCAGGCGGTCTTTGAACGTTTGTTCCAGGAAACTGAAGTTGTCGGGGGTCAGAATGGGGTCGTCCGCATTGGTCATGACCGCGATGTTCGTAGACTCGCGCAAAAAGGGAGCGATGGACTCAAGGCTGCTGGCCGCCACGGCCCGTTCCCGGGTCATGGCCGGATCGGCGAAGGCCAGGAAGGGCATGAGGTACTCATCCACATAATCCTCGAAACTCACGCCCACGGCCGCGTCCAGATAGGGCGACAGGGATTCGTTCTTCTCGATGACGTGGCCTCTGGGGGAAATATAACCGGCTCCCGTGCAGACATCGCTGGTAAAGACCATGGACGCCAGAGAGACGCGAAAGGCCACGCCGATGAGGATCTTGAGCTCCTTCTCGGAAATGGAGCTGCTCCCATGCAGCGCAAAAAGAAATTCGTCGCCGAAATTGACCTCGTCGCTGCCGCGATAGGCCGCCGACAGATCAGAGACCAGGTCGGCCACGACCCGTGCGGCCTCGGTCCGGTCGGCCACATTGTCGGAAAGCAGGTGGTCGAGGATGGTGGCCGAGGTCAAAAGGCTCACCGCCGGATTGAGCAGCATCACCTTGTCGAACCCGAAACGCTTCTCGCGCGTGTCCAGCTCCGCCAGAAAGGCGGACTGCGTGCCGCCGAGGCTGTAGCCGGTCAAATTGTAGGAGGAGATCCTGTCGCGGCCGATTTCATTCACGATGGCGTCCATGCTCTGGTACAGGTCGGCCACATCCTGGGGAATGAAACCGGGAACCTGGGTCGTGGACGCGCTGACCACAAAGTTCGGATACGTCGGCGAAGACAGGCTGACCACGTGGTACCCGGCGCGATGAAAGACCGCCTGCAAAAAGCGGCAATTGCCCGAGTCGTAGGAAGAGCCTGTCCCGGCGATGATGAACAGCAGCGGCGCGACCGTGCGCTGCAGAGCCACGGAGTACTGCAGGGTGTCGTCATACCAGAGGATGCCGGGCACCGGGCGCTCATGCAGCAGGAGTTCGCGGGCGCGCACCGCCCCCAGATCGCTCAAGGGGTTGAGATCGCGCAACGAGGCGGGACGCAGAGAGTCCGGCGCAAAACGGTCTTTGGGCGGAGTGCCCATGACCGTGGCCACATACGGGTTCTTGAACGGATATTCATAGGCATTGGCCGGCGCGAAGGCGGCCAGAACAAGCAGGCATAATAACAGGGCGCGATGCATGCGCAATCCTCCACGATGATGTATCGGGGATCACTAGCCAGTTGCAGATATAAGCGCAAGTTTTTACGCCGCAAATGAAAAGAGCGCCCGCAGGCGCCCTTTGAGAGTTGTATGAAGCAAAGCTTAGCGCTCGTCAAAATACAGCTTGTGCTTGATATTCACACCCTTGGCGATGAACACGACGGATTCGGCGATATTGGTGGCCAGGTCCCCGATGCGTTCCAGACGACGGATGAGAATGATGGTGTGCACGGAGCGCTCGATGGCCGGGGTCTCGTGGATCATGTATTCTATGACCTGGCGCATGTTCTTGTGGTTCAGCACATCGACCTCGTTGTCCAGCTGGCAGACCTGCAAAGCCGCCTCCACATTGCCGGAGGAGAACGCCTGCGCCGCGTGCCGCAGCATGGCCAGGGCCTTGTTGCCCATTTCCAGCACGTCCTGATGAAAAGGCAACGGCGGCCGCGAGCTGAGCATGATGGACCGCTCGGCGATATTCACGGCTTCGTCGGCGATGCGTTCAAGGTCGACGCTGATGCGCATGCACCCCAAAATAAAACGCAGATCCCCGGCCACGGGCTGTTCCAGGGCCAGAAGCTTGAGCGCGAGTTCGTCGATCTCCACTTCCAGACGATTGACGTCCACGTCCCCGTCCTGAACCTCCTCGGCCAAATACAAATCCTTGTTCACATAGGCCTGGATGGATTTCTGGACCGCGTCCTCGGTCAGGGACACCATCTTCAGCACTTTGAGCTTCAACGTTTCGATTTCTTCATGCAAATGCGTATACATCTTTCACTTCCTTTAAAAATTTGGCGGACCGGTCATGAGAACAATAATGCATCAACCGAAACGCCCGGTGATGTAGTCCTCGGTCTGCTTGTTCTCCGGCCTTGTGAACAGTTTGTCTGTCGGGCCGACCTCGATGAGCCGGCCCATGTAGAAAAAAGCGGTCCGATCGGAGACGCGGGCGGCCTGCTGCATGGAATGCGTGACAATGACGATGGTGAATTTGTTTTTGAGATCGTGGATGAGTTCCTCGATCTTCTGGGTGGCGATGGGATCCAGCGCGGAAGCGGGCTCGTCCATGAGCAGGACCTCGGGCTCCACGGCCATGGCCCGGGCGATGCACAGGCGCTGTTGCTGGCCGCCGGAAAGACTGAGGCCCGACTGGTCCATGCGATCCTTGACTTCGTCCCACAGGGCGGCAAGCTTCAGGCTCTCTTCCACCCGCGCGTCGATGAACTCGCGGTCCTTGACGCCGTTGACGCGCAGTCCATAGGCCACGTTCTCGTAGATGCTTTTGGGGAAAGGGTTGGGCTTCTGAAAGACCATGCCCACCCTGCGCCGGAGCACGACCACGTCATGAGCAGAATCGTTCAGGTCCTGACCGTCCATGGTCAAGGCCCCCTCGATCCGGGTGCCGGCTATGAGATCGTTCATGCGATTTATGCAGCGCAAAAAAGTCGACTTGCCGCAACCCGAAGGCCCGATCAGGGCCGTGGCCTGGTGCTGCAGCATATCAAAGGAGATATCCTGCAGCGCGTGAAAGTCCGAATAATAAAAGTTGAGATTTCTGGACGAAATCTTGACCGTTTCTGTCATGTCTATTCCTCTGAGATCTGCCCGGCCAGGGGCAAGGTGATGATGAAGCGGGATCCGATCCCGGTTTCGGGCACAGGGCTCTGTACCGTGATCCGCCCTCCGTGGTTGGCCATGATGTGCCGACAGATAGCCAGACCAAGGCCCGTGCCGCCGATGGAGCTGTTGCGGTCCTTTTCCACACGGTAGAACCGTTCAAAAATCCGGCTCTGGTCTTCGACCGGAATGCCCGGCCCATTGTCCTCGATAAAGACAACCAGCTCCGGTCCGCTCTTATGTCCATGGACACGGATGACGGCAGTCTCCTCGGGCACATACTTGATGGCGTTTTCAAAGACATTGCGAAAAACCTGAACCAATTGCTCAAAATTGGCCCGCACCGCAGGGGTGGAGGCGTCCAGCTCACTTGTGAATTCGATGTTCTTGCTCAAGGGATGACAGCTTTTCCAGGCCGAATACACCGCCGAAGCCGGTTCGACCGAGACCAGGTCAAGGCGCTGTTTGCCATGTTCCAGGCGCGAAAGCTGCAACAGCTCGTCAAGCATGGCGTTCATGTGGTTGGCGTTGCGCAGAATGACCTCCAGAAATGAACGCGTCTGCTCGGAGTCGTATTTGTCGATGCCCACCAGCGTTTCGGCATAGCCCTTGATCGATGTCAGCGGTGTACGCAACTCGTGCGACACGTTGGCCACAAAATCACGACGGATCTGTTCCACGCGCTTGATCTCGGTGATGTCGTGAAAAACCATGATCACGCCAAGCTCGGCGTCGCCCTTGATGGGCACGATGGAGACGTCGAAACTCCTGCCGCCGGCCAGGGACACCATCACGCCGACCTGGGAAAAATCCCCTTGCAGGCGTTTTTTCAGCGCTGCGTCGCAGGCGTCCTGCAGATCCTGGAGCAGTGACAGCTCCATGGGCTTGCGACCCGCAAAGGTCGACAGGCCGGGAAAAATCTCCTGGGCGGCGTAGTTGCCGCGCAAGATTCGCCCATTGCCGTCAAGAACGATGAGTCCGGCCTTCATTCCGTTCAACACGGCCTCGGACTCCATCTTCTGCTTGACGATGGTCTGCATGTTGGACTCGATGCGCTCGACCATGTTGTTGAAGGCCACGACCAGCGGGGTGAGCTCCGTGCTCGGTGAAAACCGGATGCGCTTGCCCGGTTCGCCCTGTCCGATGTCGGCGGCGGCCTGGGCCACGCTCGCGATGGCGCGACCGATCTGACGCGAAGTCAGGGAAACCAGCCCGAAGGCCAAAATCACGCCGAGCCCGTAAACCCAGCCCGCCTGCCCGTAGAGGCGGTCCAGACTCTTGCGGATCTGGCTCTGGGGACGCGCGATGCGCACGACCCCCTCCGGCAGGATCCCGCTCGCCTGCGTACGCATGGCCGCATAGAGCAGATCCTGACCCAGGGTGTCGCTGTAGCGCAGGCCGACTCCGACCTTTCCGTCCAGGGCCTGGATCACCTCGGGCCGGCCCAGGTGGTTCTCCAGGCTCTCCACCCGCTCCGCCGTCACTCCGGAATCGGTCAGCACCCGACCGTCAAGAGTCATGAACGTGATACGTATATCCATGCGCGCAGCCAGTTCGCGCAGGGACTCGTTGACCTGTTCAAGGCCGTGAAAAGAGCCGGAAGACAGCATCCATTCGACGGAACGCAGGTCTCGCACCGCGCCGTCGCGAGCCTCGCGCTCGCTGGTCTGCCCGAGATTCTGGTGCAGATAGTAGGCAGGCACGCCCAGCGCCAAAAACAAAATGACCCCGAAGGCCAGAAACAGCCGCAGCCGCAAGGAAATCGTCGTAGTGGTCATACTCCGCCCTAATCGACCTGATTTTCACGTTTCATGCGATACCCGACGCCCCGGACAGTCTCCAGCCAGTCGGCATAGAGTCCGAGCTTCTTGCGCAGCCTGCGCACATGGGTATCCACGGTGCGCGAATAGCCTTCGAATTCATAACCCCAGGCGTTGCTTAAGAGCTGCTCCCGAGAGAGCACCTTGCCTTCGTTGCGCACGAATTCGCCGAAGAGATTGAACTCCGTGGGGGTCAGATGCGCGTCCACGCCGTCGACCAAAAGCGTATATGCCTCGAAATCGGCCGCCAGCCCTTCGCGCTGCCAGTGCGCGACCTTGGGCAGAATATTCACGTTGCGACGCAGGACCGTCTTGATGCGCAGCATCAGCTCCCGGGGGCTGAAAGGCTTTATGACATAATCGTCCGCGCCAAGCTCGAATCCGAGAATGCGATCGACCTCGTCACCTCGGGCGGTGAGCATAATGATTGGTATGTGAGCGCATTCAGGGCTGCCCTTGACGGCCTTGCATACATCCGTGCCGCTCATGCCGGGCAGCATGAGGTCAAGGAGCACCAGGTCCGGACGTTCGCTCTGAACCAGTTGCAGCCCCTTTTTACCGTCCCGGGCAACGAAACAGTCGTAGCCCCCGGATTTCAGATGAAAGGCCAGCAGGTTGGCAATATCGGGTTCGTCTTCGATGACGACAATCTTGTGAGCCATGTTTCCCCCTTGTTCACGAAAAGAGCCGCGTCACTTTCGGCATCAGCCCCTTCGTACCCAACATGGGCTACAGGGGTCGTGTGACAGTATTGTGACACCCATATGAATTTCCTGTAACATTCACCCCACAGGGACTCAACCACATCGCCTCGGACTTGTCGCGGAGCTGTCGCCAAAATGTCGCATCTGCCGGACAAAGAGCATCTGACTTGCATCGCGCCTGTCAAACGTCCCCAATTCCATCTATCCGAGGAAAAGATGTCCCACTCTCAAGCAGAAATCATGCACACCGCAACCCCACAGATCTTTGAGCTCAAAAAATTCCTGCACACCCATCATTGGTTGAGCATTTTCATATTTCGCCTCAAAGACTTCGGGCTCTGCCGGGAACTCTACGGAGACCATGTCGCCGAGGAACTGGAGAACCTGCTGATGAACGCATTGATCCAGCACGATCCGAACAGTCCAATGCTCAACGCCAGGCACGCGCTACGGATCTCTTGCGGCGAGGCGCTCTTAATCCGATGCCTGGGACAGGCCAAGGATTCTCAGCTCATGGATCAGGCCTTCAGCCTCAAAGTCAAGTTACAGGCCATACTCAGAAAACACACCATCTCCTCCCTCGGCAGGGAATTCGAGATCGAGGTGGGATTCGCCACGCTGCCGGAATCATCCCTTTTCGAGCGGGAACGGATTTTCCACGAGGCCATTCACGATGCGCGGCGCATGGCCCAGGGCGGAATCGATCTTGAAACGGTCAAGCTCTCCTCGACCTTCCGCGCCATCATCCGCAACGGGCAGATCCGCATGCTCTTCCAGCCCATCTACGACTTCAAGACCGGGACCGTCATGGCCTGGGAAGCATTGGCTCGCGGTCCGCGCGGCTCCGATTTCGAGTCGCCGTCGATCCTCTTTGATTTCGCCGAACAGTTCGGGCTGCTCTTTGCCTTGGAACAGGCCTGCCGCTCCAAGGCCATGGAAACGGTGGGAACCCTGGCGACAGGGCAGCGGCTGTTTCTGAACATACATCCGCGCACCGTGGTCGACCCGACCTTCGCGCCCGGAAAGACCCTTGAAATTCTGGACAAGCATGGTCTGAGGCCCGAGGATATCGTTTTTGAAATCACCGAGCGCCATTGCATCAAGGACTTCACCTCGTTTCATAAAACCCTGGACCATTATCGCAGCCAGGGTTTCAAGATCGCCGTGGACGATGCCGGAACAGGCTACTCGGGCCTGTCCACCGTCGCGGCCCTGAAGCCGGACTTCATCAAGGTCGACATGTCGCTGGTGCGCGATGTGGACAAGGACCCTGTGCGCCGGGCGCTGATGGAGACCATGGTCACCCTGGCCGGCCGCATCGGCTCGGAGATCATCGCCGAGGGGATCGAAACCAAGGGCGAGGCCCGGGCATTGACGGAAATCGGGGTCCATTACGGTCAGGGGTACTACTTGAGCCGCCCGCATTTCCCCAAACCCGAGACCCACCTGGACATGAAGGAGCTGACCCCGCTTCGCGCCGACAACTTCGGCAGGCTCTCCTGCTCGATCCCCATCGGGCAGCTGGCGCAAAAGACGCTGACGGTCAGTCCGCGCACTCCGGTGCAGTCAGTGCAGCGGATCTTCGCCACAAATCCGGCGCTCTCAAGCGTGGTCGTGGTCGAGGACGAAATGCCCCGGGGGCTGGTCATGGGCTACAACCTGGACCGGCATCTGGCCACTCTTTACGGGCGGGCGCTGTACGCGGAAAAGCCGGTGGCCGTGCTCATGGACGCCATGCCCATGATCGTCGATGAACGCGAACCCGTGGAATCCGTGGCCAAGAACGCCAACACCCGCGAAATGCTCAAAGCCTACGACGAGGTCATCGTCACCAGCGGCGGGCAATTTCTGGGCGTGGTCACGGTACAGAAGATGCTGACCACCCTGGCGCAGGTGCAGGTCGAGATGGCCAAGGGCACCAACCCCCTGACAGGCATTCCAGGCAATGTCGCTCTTGAGAAGGAAATCGAGATGCGGCTCAAGCGCGGCACACCCTTCTGCATGCTCTATGCGGACCTGGACAACTTCAAGGTGTACAACGACGTCTACGGCTTCAAGGATGGCGACTTCGTCATTCTGCTGCTGGGCCGCATCATGACCTGGGCCATCTCCCGGCATGGGCACAGCGGGGACTTCCTGGCGCACATCGGCGGGGATGACTTCGTGGCCATGGTCAATCCGGAGAAGGCGGAACGCATCTGCCAGGCCGTAACCCGCTGCTTCAAAAGACTCATCTTGAACTGCTACCATACCCAGGACCGCGCCAGGGGATGGATCATGGGCAAGGGCCGCGACGGCAAGGAACAGCAGTTCCCGCTTGTCTCCGTCTCCATCGGCATCGTGGACTGCGTGGCTCCGTGCAGTCTGCAGGCCCTGGGGGAAAAAGCGGCCCAGATCAAAGGCTACGCCAAGACCCTGCCCGGCAATGTCTATGTCCGTGATCGGCGGGGCAGCTCCGGATGCGGACAGGCGGTCTGAACCCACCAGCCGCCCGGCTTCAGGCGGGCGGCCTTTTCTCCACCACCAGCATGTTCCGCCATTTCCCCTGTCTGAAACGCCAGCAGCCCACAAGCGACAGCATGACCAGAAACGTGCAGCTCACGGCCCAGAAATAATACAGCCCAAAGCCAAGCCTGGCTCCGGCCAGAAGCGGCCCGACCATGACCATGATGACCAGTGCCAGGCGCGAGGTCATGACAAAGACCGTATCCCCCGCCCCTTTCAAAGCTCCGTAGACAATGAAGCTGACCCCGTCGAAGAACAGGTAGGCGACCACGATCATGAGCAGAATCCGGCCCATGCCGACCACCGAGGCAAAGGCGGCCGGATCCATGTCGCGGGGCTGGAACAGCTGCAGGACCGCTTCCGGGGCGAACAGAAACACCGCCGACATGACCGCCAGATAGGCAAAGGTCAGCACCAGGCTGGCACGCACCACGACCGGCACGTCATCGGGCTTGCCGGCGCCCATGGCCTGCCCGACCAGGGTGCTGGTGCCCATGGCGAAACCGACCAGAGGCATAAAGGCCAGGGCATTGATGTTGAGCGCGATGTTGGTCGCGGCCAGCTCCATGGTCCCGAGCCTGCCGACCACGAAGATGAAGACCGTGAAGGCGAAGATATCAAGAAAAAACTCCATCCCGCTCGGCAGGCCGTAGCGCATGAGCCGCAGCCACAGGTCAAGCCGCAGCCGTCGATCCGTGGTCAGGCG
>Ga0265295_1003665_pt1 | contig 21958 bp, 20 predicted proteins | sample Munlansysbiofilm_FD_192503 | JGI IMG/M metagenome (GOLD analysis project Ga0265295, IMG submission 192503) | Leachate microbial communities from a municipal landfill in Southern Ontario, Canada - Methane capture system biofilm | ecosystem: Engineered > Solid waste > Landfill > Unclassified ...
AAAATAAGTTCTCCTGACTATTTTGTTAAGGATAGCCCCACTACATCTTTTTTTGTTCAGGCTGCAAGTGAGCTGGGATATTATGGATACGATACAAAACCCTTTGAAGGTTTGCTAAAGGTGAAAAGTACAAAGGGATATTTGTCAAAAATATTTCTTCCACAAGACCAAAAATTTAAATTCAGTAAAAAACTCTCTAGGAAACTTGAGAAGTTCGTTGCAACTACAAATTCCAATATGATTTTCATTTATGGTGAATTTGACCCTTGGAGTGCGGTAATGGTAAATGAACCAAATTCTCCAAATGTTGTTGTTGTGACAGATCCTGCAGGAAGCCACAGAGCTCGTATCTCAACACTTCCAGAGGAGAGTCAAAAGAGAGTCATCTCCCTTCTGGAAAGGTGGCTGTTAGAATAAAAAACTTATGATAGAATTCAGAGAGATTGTACTTGAAGATAAGGAGTGGATTGACAAAGTTCTTGCCTCTTCTGATTTTAGAGGGGCAGAGTATTGTTTTACAAATCTTTATATATGGCAAGAGGTTTTTAAGTCTAAGATATCCAGACATAAAGATTTTCTACTTTTTACATCAGGTTTTGGGGAAGAGACCAGGTATCTTTTCCCTCCGGGTGAGGGTGATTTGAAAGAGGTAATATCTTTGCTTGAAGCCGATTCAAAAGAGAGAGGAGTCCCTTTTAAGATGATAGGGCTCCCTCCCGAGGCAAAATCAATGGTTGAGGAGCTTTTTCCAGGTGAGTTCACCTTCTCTGCAACAAGGAATAGTTTTGATTATATATATGAGAGTGAGAAGATGATTTCTCTCTCCGGTAAAAAATTACAGTCAAAGAGAAATCATTTAAACCGGTTTCTTGAGACTCCTAACTGGAGTTATGAGGAGATTACTCCTGATAACATTCAAGATATAAGAGATTTTACTGTAAGATGGTGTATTGCAAACGGATGCAAAGAGAATCAGTCAAAAATGTGGGAAATATGTGCTGTCAACAAAGCTCTTTCAAACTTTTTTGATCTTAAGCTTAATGGCGGTCTTATTAAAGTTGATGGCGAAATAGTAGCATATGCTGCAGGTGAGAAAATTAACTCAGATACTCTTATTGTTCATATTGAAAAGGCAGACTCAAATTTCAGAGGAGCATATCAGGCAATTAACAGAGAGTTTGCTATTAGACACGCTACAAATCTCAAATTCATTAACCGAGAGGATGATGCTGGTGAAGAGGGTCTTCGTAAGGCAAAAGAGTCTTACTATCCTGCCTTTATGCAGGAAAAGTATGCAGCATTTAAAATTTAACTATATTTGCAACCATAACCATAGTTTATAAGAAGTTGGAACCTCCCAGTAGTTTAACTGATGACTATTACCCCGTGGGGATGGCGCTCGGCCTCATCCTTTTTCTCTATGTAATTCTTAAGGCGGGCGAAATCTATCTCCTCACAATCTCAAGGACTGAGTCGGATCATCTCTCAAAAAAAGAGGGATCTGCTGCAGAATCTCTTCGTGCTCTTCTGTCAAGGCCGGACTTTCTCTTTGGAACAATATTCCAGCTCTCGGCTCTTTTTGTTGTATCTGCTTCAATTCTCTCTATGACAATATTCTATAGGGCTGGTTTTTTTGCAGCATTAATAATAACTATCTCTTTTATAATAATTTCAGGCCATATTCTTCCTGAGGTTTTATCTTCAAGAATTGGACTTAAAATGGCACTTGCAGCGGGTGTGATGGTGCGAATGGCAAAATGGCTCACTCAACCGGTTAATATGATTCTCTCATCCTTTGCTAAAAGTGTTGAGAATAGCCGGGAGGAGAGGGATGTAAAATCTGTTGAGGAGTTTGAAGAGGATAGAGGGATGTTGCTTAATATTGTAAAATTATCTGAGACAACAGTTCGTGATATTATGACTCCAAGGGTTACTGTTGAGGCTCTTGAGTCACAGCTATCCTGGGCTGATGTGAAAACAAGGGCTGTTGAGTGCGGATTTTCAAGGCTTCCTGTATATGAGGGAACAATAGATAACGTAACAGGATTTCTCTACATAAAGGATATGGTTGGTTTTATTGGAAGAGAGAACTCCTTTGACTGGACTAAACATATACGAAAAGCCTATTTTGTACCAGGTACAAAAAGAATTAACGACCTGCTTGAGGAGTTTAGGCAGAAAAAAATACATCTTGCTGTTGTAGCTGATGAGTATGGAGGTATGGAGGGGATTGTCACTTTAGAGGATATTTTAGAGGAGATAGTGGGTGAAATTTCGGATGAAACAGACATTAAAGAAAATATTAGATAAGAGATGGGACTATTTTTCAGCAAGGATGTAGAGAGAGGTGCAACAATATCTGTCTGGGAAATTACTGAGACAGAAGAGGAGTTGATGAACCTTAGCTCTATACCTCACGATGAATTGGAAGAGCTACTGCTTACAAAAAGTAGTGCAAGAAGAAAAGAGCGTTTGGCAGTACGTGCGTTGTTAAATGAGCTCTTTGACGGCAAGGTCTATTTGGGTCACCACGATAACGGACGGCCATTCCTACAGAATAGCCTTATTGAGATAAGCATTTCTCATACAGGGAAATATGTTTGTGTTTTAACTCATCCTGATGAGAGCGTAGGGGTGGATGTTGAGTCTCTTGAAAGAGATTTCTCCGCAGTTGAGAAGAAGGCTCTCTCAGAGGAGGAGGTTGAAAATTTAAGCGATAAGAACAGAAACCTTCATCTTGCCATTCACTGGAGTGTGAAGGAGGCTGTGTATAAAAGGATGTCACAGACAGAAGTGGATTTCTCACGACAAATCAACATCAAAAGATTTACCCCAAGAGAGGAGGGGAGTGTTGATGTTGAATTTATCCACAAGGATGGTTATCAGGAGGAGTTTGAAGTTAGTTATGAGGTTTTTGAAAATCACATTCTCGCCTGGATTGTAGGCTGATAGTTATCCTATTATTTGTTTAGAGTGGGCCTTTGTGTCCACTTTTTCTATTATATCTATTATTACTCCCTCTTCGTCAATGACAAAAGTTTTACGAATTATTCCATCGTACTCTCTTCCCATAAATTTTTTTCGCCCCCACGCATCGTAAGCTTTAAGGATAACTGCCTCCTTATCTGATAATAATGGAAATGGCAGGTGGTGCTTCTCAATAAAGCCTTTGTGACTCTTTTCGCTATCCTTGCTAACTCCAACTATTTTATATCCCATTGACTCAAACCTGCTGTAATTGTCTCTTAAATCACAAGCCTCTGCAGTACACCCGGGAGTGTTGTCTTTGGGATAGAAGTATAAAACCAGTTTTTTCCCTTTGAAATCTTTTAAAGTTATCTCTTTACCATCCTGATCAACACCTTTGAAGTCAGGAGCCTTATCACCTTTATTAAGCATTGTTTTTATTTTACTCAACAGATTATTAATGCAAAAGTTCAGATTAATAATAAAGCCGGCTAAAAACTAATTTAGCCGGCTCTATTTATTTGAGTGATGATTCTCTTACATCATTCCACCCATACCACCCATTCCCGGCGCTCCCATTGGAGCTGGGTTTTCCTCTTTCTGCTCAGCTAGTACGCACTCAGTTGTAAGGAACATACCTGCAACAGAAGCTGCATTTTCAAGAGCGATACGCGTAACCTTAGTTGGGTCAATAACTCCGGCTGCGTAAAGGTTTTCAAATTTGTCTGTGCGGGCGTTGTAACCATAGTCTGCCTTGCCCTCTTTAACCTTTTGAATAACTATACTGCCTTCGATACCTGCGTTTTCAACAATCATTCTTAAAGGCTCCTCTATTGCGCGGGAAATAATTGCAATACCTGTATTTTCATCCTCATTGTCGCCTTTAAGTGTTTTTATAGCCTCTATTGCACGAATGTAAGCCACACCGCCTCCAGGTACTATACCCTCTTCTACAGCAGCACGTGTTGCACTAAGAGCATCCTCAACGCGATCTTTTTTCTCTTTCATCTCCATCTCAGAAGCTGCACCTACGTACAATACTGCGACACCACCTGCTAGTTTAGCAAGACGCTCCTGAAGCTTCTCTCTGTCATAATCACTTGTGGTTGTCTCCATCTGTTTGCGAATTTGAGCAACTCTTTTATCAATTGCCTCTTTATCGCCAGAACCATTTACTATTGTAGTGTTCTCTTTATCAATAGAGACCTTCTCTGCTACACCAAGCATATCAAGAGTAGCTGCATCCAGCCTAATTCCCTTCTCCTCTGAAACAACAGTACCGCCAGTAAGAATAGCTATATCTTCAAGCATCTCTTTTCTTCTGTCTCCAAAACCGGGAGCCTTTACAGCTGCAATTTTTAGAGTACCACGAAGACGATTTACAACAAGGGTAGCCAGAGCCTCTCCATCTACATCCTCAGCAATTACAACAAGCGCTCTTCCGCTTTGAGCAACTGGCTCAAGCACAGGGAGAAGGTCCTTCATTGTAGAGATCTTCTTGTCTGTAATCAGGATGTATGGATTCTCCATTACAGCCTCCATCTTCTCTGGATTTGTCATAAAGTATGGAGAGATGTAGCCGCGATCAAACTGCATACCCTCAACAATCTTAACCTCTGTATCCGTACCTTTTGCCTCTTCAACAGTGATAACACCCTCTTTCTTAACTTTACTCATTGCATTTGCAATAAGTTTACCTATAGTGATATCATTGTTTGCAGATATTGTTGCAACCTGCTCAATTTTAGTGATATCATCACCTACAGCTTGACTTTGACTTTTGAGAGATGCAACTACAGCTTCAACAGCTTTGTCAATACCCCTTTTAAGATCCATAGGGTTCGCTCCTGCAGTTACGTTTTTAAGGCCGACATTAATTATAGACTGTGCTAGAACAGTTGCGGTTGTTGTACCATCTCCTGCCTGATCAGCAGTTTTAGATGCAACCTCCTTAACCATTTGAGCGCCCATATTAGCAAAACGGTCTTCTAGTTCAACCTCTTTTGCAACAGTTACTCCGTCCTTAGTAATTTGAGGAGAGCCATATTTTTTGTCAATTACAACGTTTCTCCCCTTAGGGCCGAGAGTCACTTTTACTGCGTTAGCCAAAGCATCAACACCCTCTTTCATAAGGTTGCGTGCCTCTATATTGAATTTAATCTCTTTTGCCATAATATTTACTTGGTTATTTTATATAGTTTAAACAATTAGTTAAGAACAGCCAGTATGTCTGACTGGCGCATCATAAGGTAATCTTTACCATCTACATTAATCTCTGTACCTGCGTATTTGCCATAGAGCACATTGTCACCCACTTTAAGTTCCATTGGCTCATCCTTTTTTCCGCTACCTACAGCTACTACTTTACCTGCCTGAGGCTTCTCTTTTGCTGTGTCTGGAATGAAAATACCGCTTGCTGTTTTTGTCTCGGCCTCCTTAGGCTCAATCAAAACTCTGTCTGCTAATGGTTTGATGTTCATAATAAATGAATTTTGTAATTATTTGTTTATTGTTGATTGTTAAATTTTGCATTTACAAATAAGGCAAAAGGAGTGCCAATCATTATTACTGACAAATTGTCCGTATATTTGACCACTTGAAGGTAACACAAAAGATAATCAAAGATGGAAAGAGATTCTCTTCCTAAACAGGATGATACAATGTATATGGAGGCAGCCTTAAATGAGGCGTTAAAGGCGCTTGAAATGGACGAGGTTCCGGTAGGAGCAGTTATCGTTTGTGATGGAAGTATAGTCTCAAGAGCCTACAATATGACTGAACGTCTTAATGACCCAACAGCCCATGCGGAGATGCAGGCAATAACAATGGCAACATCTAGATTTGGTGGGAAGTATCTTGAGAGATGTACACTATATGTGACATTGGAACCCTGTGCAATGTGTGCATCTGCGCTTGCCTGGTCTCAGATAGGCAGGATTGTTTATGGGGCATCAGATCCAAAAAGAGGGTATTCTCTCTTCACCCCCTCTCTTTTACATCCAAAAACAACTATTACCGGTGGAATAATGGAGAAGGAGTGCTCCTCTCTCATAAAAGAATTTTTTAAATTAAAACGATGATAGAGCTTCTTGAGGGATATGGTTTTCTGGGACTTTTCTTTGGTTCTTTTCTTGCGGCAACTGTTATACCCTTCAGTTCAGACATTCTTATAGCCGGAGCTTTACTTGCAGGGATGAATCCTTTATTGGCTCTTATTTGGGCAACTGCAGGCAATTGGCTTGGAGGGCTAACTTCTTACTGGATAGGTCATTTAGGGAAGTGGGGTTGGATTGAAAAATGGCTTGGTGTAACAGAAGAGAAATTATTAAAGCAGAAACACTGGATAGATAAGTATGGATCTCTCATCGCTTTCTTCAGCTGGGTCCCCTTTGCTGGTGACATTCTGGCCGTAGGATTGGGGTTTTACAGAGTCAACTTTACTAAGTCTGCAATCTTTATGCTACTCGGTAAAGCTATAAGATATGCTTTTTGGGTATCTCTTTATTTATTACTTGGAGATGCAATGCTTGAATTCAAGATTCTTTGAAAATTTTTGTTTTTTATGAAAAAGATATATATTTGCACCCTCAATTGAGAACCATAATGACCCATGGTGTAATGGTAGCACTTCAGATTTTGGTTCTGTCAGTCTAGGTTCGAATCCTGGTGGGTCAACTTGAGTTAGAGGATGGCATTTAATGTCATCCTCTTTTTTTATCTTTGTTTTATGTCTTTTCAAAATCCTCAAATATCTGTAATAGTTCCTGTTTTCAGGGTCTCCTCCTTTATTGAAAGATCTCTGGAGTCATTATTAAATCAAAGTTTTAGAGAGTTTGAACTCATTTTAGTAGATGATTGTGGTGGTGATGATAGTATTGCCATTGCCGAGAAACTTTTAAAAGGGTCTTGGCTTGAAAATAGTTTTAAGATTATAAGGAATGAGGTTAATTTAGGTGTCTCGGCATCCAGAGGCAGAGGTATGGATGCCTCAGTAGGCAGCTACATTATTCATTTAGATTCCGATGATTATTTTGAGCCGGATCTGTTGGAGACATTATTTAAGATAATAAAAGATACAGATTCAGATTTAGCTATATGCGGTTACATTGCAGAAGAGATGGAGAGAAGTCTCTCTTTTGTCTCTGATGTTAAAGGCGTTCAAATTCTTCATAATGATATTGAGAGGGTTAATTACCTAAAAGAGATGTTATCAAACAGAGTCCCCTCTGCTCTATGGAATAAACTGGCAAGTAGAGAGCTGTATCTTAAAGGAGGAATATCCTTTTCTCCGGATTTAAGGGATGACCTCTCTCTCTCTCCATTACTGATTGTCAATGCAGAAAAGATTGCAATAATCGACAGAGCCCTTATCCACTATGTGATGTATAACTCATCATCAGTATCTGTTTCGGTTAACCACCTTAACCTTATATCCTCAACACTAAACTATCTTGAGGAGGTGTTGCCTTCAAAACTGAAATTATTATGCAAGGAGGAGCTCCTTTTATATAAGGTGCGGACTAGAAGAAGGCTTATTTTGCATCAAGAGACTAAAGGCAATAAACTTCCTGAAATATTAAAACTCTTTCCAGAGGTTAATCAGGAAATTTTGAATCACAATAATCCGGAAGAGAAATTTCATTACAGATTATTAGCAACTCTTAGTGCTAGAGGGGATAGTTATGCAATTAGGGTTGTGAGGTGGTTCTTAAGAGCGATTATTTTGAAAAAAAATTGAATTAAGCTCTCTCTCCCTTCTGCCTATGGTAAATAGAGCTGTTACACGCTCTCTCATTGCCGGGGCGTAATCCTCACTTTCAGCGGAAAGTCTTGCTATTGCATTAATCGCTTCGTGAATTGAACTCTCTCTGTTTTCTCTGTCAAAACCATCATTGTCTAAAGCATAGATTATCTCTCCAAGACCTCCAGAAACCTCCGGCATACCTCCTGCTTTTGTAGTTAACGGCATACAACCGTGAAACATCGCCTCTGCCAAGGCAAGTGAAAAGCTCTCTCTTCTTGAGAGTTGACAATACACCTTTGACTTGTGATAGTATTCAGAAAGGAGGTTGTGTTCAATTGAAGTAATTATGGTTAGATTCTTTGGGATACTCTCCTCGTCTATCCCAGCCTTCGCAGGATTTGTTCCAATTAGAGTAAACTGATATGAAGGCATCGCCTGGGCAAGTGCAAGGTACCTGTCAATACCCTTGACAAAGATGCTCTGTTTTGTATTAGAGATTGCAACGCATAATACTCCGTTTCTGGTGCCTTCAGCAGGTAATTTTGTTTTTGATGAATCAGGGAATGTTATCCCATTGTATACAAGTTTTATCGGAGTCTGGGGAGCAAGGCGTTTGACTACCCTTTTAACATGCTCGGAGACACAAAGATTTGCTGTTGACATTTTCATAGAGCTTCTTGCCAGCCAACCTCTTAAAGGTTTTACAAAACTACCATATTTGTATTTTTTAACTCTGCATACATCATAACCTCCAATTACTATGTAGCATCTTTTTCTTGTAATTTTGGCAAATAGGGCGGGAAGCCAGGAGTGGTAGTCTGCGAACCAAATGTAAACGATGTTAAATTTATAGATATTGAAAATCAGGTAAAAAAACTGTTTAATTAGCGCAACTGTCTGTTTTGCCGGATTTGTATTGTCTGTCACCAATTTTGTAACAATAAAGTTGTGTGACATAATATCCACATCTCCACGAATAAATGTGGAGTTACGCGTATATACAAAGAGTACCCTCTTTTTATTGCTGTCCATTTATGTTTGTGTAAACTAGAATGGCATTTGCCACTTTTCGTTCACCTTTGTTGTCAAATTTTCTGTTGTCTGTTGGATGGTTTACCACTCCATTATCAGAGGCGCCCTCAATATAGAGAGTTGTGGATCCGCCTCCGTCCAGATTAATGGCATAGTTTGCTCTTAACCATTTCATAATGATTTGGAGTTCAATTAGAGAGACTCCTGCTGCCTGAGCAGATCTCCCATCAGCCGTAATCATAAGAATGGTGCCATCTTCTCTCTTTCCAACTGCTGTTCTTGGGTGCCTAGTTGTATAAAAAGATGCTTTGGCAAGTTTCTCATCCACTCCGTTTACCCGGAGGATAGGTCCGGAAGTAATTACCTCCTCGGCCTGAATATATTTCTCCCACTCCCTTAAAGCATCGGCCTTAAGAATGAAAAGCTCTCCCCTAAATATTGCAAGGGCTCCAAGCTGGTGCATAGAGCGCCCTTTTGCCGGCCAAGTGTTTGGAGCCAGTTGTTTGTTACTTTTTCTAATATAATCAACAGAGTTGTAATCTTCTGTATTGTAACTATTATTAAACTTAAAGAATGAGCCGTTTAAAGCAATTTTTGCACCTGCTTCAGAAGCAATTGAACTTGTTTGCTTGAGAATAGGACTTGCAAAAATTTCAATTTTTGCGTCGGCTTCCGGTGATATCTCAACAATAGAGATATACTGATTTGAATTGAACAATTCGCCATTACTAAAATGAGCTTTTTTAAGAATTATTCCTTCTGATACTATAGAGCGACTCCATTTTGTATCTGCAAAAGCGATAGAATCACTTTTAAAATAGCTCTCCTGTCCTCTGACTACTAGAGATAACAATAAGATGGCAAATAGTGTCAACTGTTTTTTGATCATCTTCTTTAAAACCTACTTAATTTCAATGATTGCTTCTGATACGTTAATCATATAGTCTCCTGCTTTTTCGCATTCGGCCACAATGTCCATATAATAGACGCCTGTTTGATATCCGTATTTGTTGTTTTCAAGGTTGAACAGGTGCTCCTCCTTGAGTATATTCCTATATTCGTTTATCTGCTCTTCTGAATCTATTGCATTAGCAATGCCATCCAGTTTAGTATAACCTTTGTCCAGATTATCAATCATATGATCAAATGCCCGTTCAAGAAGAATAAACATATGGTCTAGTTTATCACAGACATCATCAGAAAAATTCTTCTTATGCACTCTAAGTCTGTTAAGAATTCTAGCGATATTGTATCCAGAGTCACCCAAACTCTCTATTTCACTAATTATCTTATACATTGCTTGCAAGCGTCTTCCGCTCTCTTCGCTTAACTCTCCCTCTGAAACATTATTAAGGTAATTAGCAATTTCAAGTTCAACCTTATCTGTTATTTGTTCGTAGTGTTCAATTTTAGTGTATAGCTCATCAAACTTGTCTGAATTGCAAAGTCTCATAGCCTCCCTTGCATAAGCAAACTCCTGCTTGGCAAGTCTTGCAAAATCTGTTATCTCCTCTTTTGCTTGAGAAAGTGACAATTCAGCTGTACTCAATACACCACCCTGAATATATTTAAGTCTGAATACCTCCTCTGTGCTTTTGGACTTAATTACACTGCTTACAAGTCTTACAATCTGATTGGTAAAGCCAACTAGAAGAAGAGTGTTGGTGACATTAAATAGTGTGTGCAAGAATGAAACTCCGTATAGTGTTGCTTCTGAAGAGACAAAAGGATCTAGCCCGGATACTGAGATTGTAATTTTAGACACAATGCTCAAAACCGGTTTGAAAAGAGCAAGAACCCAAATAACTCCAAATATATTAAATACCATATGGGCAAGTGCAGCTCTTCTAGCGGATACGTTAGCCACTGCTGCCGCAATATTTGCAGTAATTGTTGTACCAATATTCTCTCCGAGGACCATTGCTGCCGCCATCTCAAAAGGAATCCAGCCATAGCTGCTCATCACAAGAGTGAGGGCCATTGTGGCACTGGATGATTGCATTATAATAGTTAAAAGAGATCCAATAAGGACAAAGATTAAAACTGATCCAAATCCATATTGAGTCCACCCCTGAAGGAATTCAAAAATTTCTGGATTTGCTCTAAGATCAGGAACTGAGTTTTTCAGAAAAGTTAATCCCAAAAAGAGTAATGAAAATCCAATTATTAATTCTCCAACCGATTTCTTTTTCTTTGATTTAAACATCATAAGTGTAAATCCCACCCCAATAAGAGGGATAGAGAGAACAGATATGTCAAATTTAAATCCTAGTAGTGATATTATCCAAGCAGTAACAGTTGTACCTATGTTGGCACCCATAATAACCCCTACAGACTGGACAAGTGAAAGTAATCCCGCATTGACAAAACTAACAACCATTACGGTTGTTGCGCTTGAAGACTGAATTATTGCTGTTATAAAGAGGCCGGTAAGTACTCTTTTAAGGGAGTTTGACGTCATTGCGGCAAGGATAGATCTCATCTTCTCTCCTGCAACTTTTTGCAAGGCTCCACTCATCAGCGTCATTCCGTATAGAAAGAGTCCGAGGGAACCAAAAAGTTTTAGTATCTGAAATACTACGTCCATTATGTTTGGGTATTAGTTTACAGCCACAAATATAATTCATTAAAATTTGTGATTCATAAATCTAGTGCAATTTTCCTACCTTTGTAACAGAAAATTAACTTAAATGAACCGCACAGTCAAGTCACTCTTTGCTGCGATTGTTTCCATTTTTATATTTAATCAATCTTCTGCACAATTCTACTCTACTGGAAGTGATCCGGCCCGGCTTAAGTGGAATGAAATTAAAACGGAGAGATATTTTATTATATACCCAACAGAAGCAGACTCTCTGGCAAGAAGATATGCTGTTCTTTTAGAGAAGAGTGCAGACGCAGTAAATGGTCCGCTAAGATCTACCCCTCGTAAACTGCCTGTTGTATTGCACCCATACAATGTTTACAGTAATGGTTTGGTTAGTTGGGCTCCAAGAAGAATGGAGCTTTATACGACCCCTCCTTCATTGGGAAGCTATTCAATGAACTGGGAGAAGCAACTGGTGCTTCACGAAGGGAGGCACGTGGCGCAAATGACTATGTTTGAGAGAGGAATATTCAAACCTCTCTCTTGGCTTATTGGAGAACAGGCAGTAGGACTAGGAGCCGGGTTATATATTAATAAATGGGCTCTTGAAGGGGATGCCGTTGTTTCTGAAACTGCAAATTCTAGTGCCGGCAGAGGAAGAAGTCCCTCTCATCTTCTCTATTTCAAAGCGGCTTTTTTGGAGGGTGACTTCAGGAACATTCAGCAGTGGGCCTTTGGTTCATTTAAAAAATATACTCCAAATGAATATAGTCTAGGCTATCTTTTGTTATCAGGGATGAGATTCCGTTCCGGGAATTATCATTTAATGGGAGATGTTATGACAACTCTGGTTGATGAATTCTATAATCCCTCAGGTGCAACAAAAGCCTATCGTAAAGCCTCCGGGCTCTCTGTTTCTGAAAATCTTAAAGAGGTTACAGATTTAATGACAAATAAATGGAGAAGAGAGGACTCAATAAAGGCTCCATTTTCTTACCACAATTTTATTACACCAAAAACAGATGATTATATCTCATATCTTTATCCAATGGTAACTCCGGAAGGGGTTACATATGCTATAAAAACAGATCTTGACGAGGCTAGTCGTCTAGTGAAAATTTATGAGAATGGTAACGAGGAGACTCTCTATTTTACAGGAATTCTCAGTGGTGAGCCCATAATGAAGAGGGGCAAAATATATTGGAGCGAGAAGATCCCGTCACTTAGATGGGAGCACGAGAGTTTTTCTGAAATTGTAGAGTATGATATATCTACTGGTAAGACAAAAAGATTGACTAAGAGGGCAGTTTATATGAATCCCTCTTTTTCAAACGATGGTTTTATGATGGCGGTTGCAGAGTATCATCCAAAGGGAGGAAGCTCTCTTGTCCTTTTAGATATGGATGGCTTTGTTATCAAATCAAGCTTTAAGGCCCCTTTAAATGGGCAGATTAAGGAATCTATAATAATAGATGGTAAGGTTTATGTAACTGTAATAACAGATAAAGGTCTTGGATTATACTCAATTGAGCCGGATAAGGGCAAGTGGAATTTGGAGATAGAAGAGCAGCACCAAATAATTGAAGGGCTCTCTGAACTTGATGGATCAATTCTCTTTTCAAGCGATCTGGATGGTACGGATAATATTTATCATTATGATCCATTGGCAAAATTTGTTAGAAAATTAACATCTGTCCCTCTTGCTGCAAAATCACCGCAATACTGTAGACTAAGGAACTCTCTTTTTTATTCTAATTTTACTAAGAATGGATTCAAGCTTGTAGAGGCTCCCATTGACTCTTTAAAGTGGGAGGTTGCAGACCTTTCAAAACCATATAAGTATGAAATGGCCGAGGAACTTTCCAGACAAGCCGGTTTTAATATTGATACAGTATCACTTAAAGATGCAGAAACCCTTAAATCTGAGCCATACAGAAGGGGTGAACATCTCTTTAGAGTCCACTCGTGGACCCCGCTGTTTGTTAATACAGATATTTTAAATAATATTTCCTACGAAAATTTTTATAACGTTGTCTCCCCCGGTGCATCAATTTATACCCAGAACTCTTTGGGAACCGCAGAGGGGATGCTTGGTTACTCTTATCACGGAGGCTTCCATTCCGGGCATATGAGGTTTTCGTACAGAGGATTTTATCCAGTATTTGAATTTAGAGCAGATCTTAACGATAGAGATAAACAGAGAATAACACTTGTAGCCGGAGATCTTTTCAATCCGGAGATGGTGACGGATACTGTTTCTGGTTCTCCTTACTTTAGCGCCTCATTACTTACATATGCCCCTTTGAATTTTTCTTCCGGTGGATGGACAAGGGGTCTGATTCCAAAAATGAACTGGAGGTATTCAAACGATTCATACTACTCTTTCAGAGAGGGGAGGTATCAGGATTATCAGCATATAACACTTGGAATACAATATTATCAAGTTCAACGGATGGCCTTGAGAAACCTCTACCCCAAATGGGGATTTGGAACAAATTTGCAGTTTAATATGATGCCCTTTGCCGGAGAGAATTTTGGTTCAACACTCTATTGGAATGCTTATGGTTACGTTCCCGGGTTGATGAAAAATCACGGTATAAGATTATCCTTTGCATATCAAAGACAGTTCTATGAGGGGAAAAGATATCTTATGAGAAATTTGGCTGCCTCTCCAAGGGGTTATAATGCTCACTACAGTATTCATTATACATCTCTCTTTACCGATTATGCGATACCAATAAATTTAGGTGATATAACAGTTTCTTGGTTATTGTATCTTAAGAGAGCAAGAGTTATTCCATTTTTTGACTGGGCCTACAGCAGGGGGATGAATGATTCCAGGCACCTCTATTCAGGTGGTGCAGATCTTCTTTTTGATTTTAACATATTTAATATTCCACTTCCTTTGACGGCCGGAGTAAGATTTATCCGGACAGCAGAGTCCAAAAGCATATTCCAGTTTATTTTTACGACACCATTGATATGATAAAATTCAATAAAATAAACACTCTAAATTCCTTTGATTGGTTTCTTATCATAGGTGTTATTTTATCGAATATTATTCATATGTTGCTCACAGAGAGCTTTGACATAGCAGGCTCTCTGGCGGGTATTACTGGTGTAATATGCGTTGTGCTTGTTGCAAAGGGGAACATTTTTAATTATCTCTTTGGACTTGTTAATGTCTCATTATACGCTGTAATTGCATATAAAGCAGAGCTATATGGAGACGCTGCCCTAAATGCTTTTTACTATCTTCCAATGCAGTTTATCGGTTGGGTTATGTGGCTTAAAAAGAGAGATGGTAAGGAGTCAGTAACAATTGTTGGTCGAAGATTTAAATTTTCTGAAAGAGTTTTGCTAATGATTATTTCGATAACTCTTGTTTTGGCAGTTGCTTTTATTCTAAAAAAGTTTGGTGACCCTCAGCCTTTGAAGGACTCTGCCACTACAGTTCTTTCAGTTATTGCAATGTTTCTAATGGTAAAGGCATATATGGAGCAGTGGGTGCTATGGGTTACAGTCAACTTAATTAGTATTGTAATGTGGTCTATTGCTTTTATCAATGGGGAGGAGCATTCACTTCTAATGGTGATAATGTGGGTATTTTACTTTGCAAATTCCGTTAATGGATGGATTAACTGGAACAGACTTACTAAAGTGCCGACTCAGAGTCAAAATACTCCTTAAGTATATTTGCTATCCTTGCTCCGGCAACCTTTCTTATCTCCTCTGTTGGAGCAGATCTTAAATTGAGAAGGCTTTTAAAGTGAGTTAAAAGTTTTTGAAGACTCTTCTCGCCTATTCCTTTAATTTCTGATAGTTCTGATTCGATCTGACCCTTGCTTCGCCTCTTTCTGTGGTGAGTAATCCCAAATCTATGAGCCTCATCTCTAAGCTGCATCATTACTCTTAAGGTGGAGCTGTTTTTATCCAAAAAGAGTGGGTGAGGATCTCCTGGAGTAATGAGCTCTTCTAATCTTTTTGCTATACCAACCAATCTGATTTTCTTTTCTAGTCCAAGCTCTTCGAGTGCCTCATAAGCAGCATTAACCTGTCCTCTTCCTCCATCAATAACGATAAGTTGAGGCAGTGAATTACCCTCCTCAACAATTCTAGAGTAACGTCTGTTTATAACCTCTTTCATTGTCCCAAAATCATCGGCACCTACAACTCGCTTTACATTAAAATGTCTGTAATCTCTCTTACTTGGCGTTGCGTTTTTGAAAACCACACAAGCAGAAACAGCATATTTCCCCTGAATATTTGAATTATCAAAGCACTCAATATGGGAGGGAGTATCAACTAAGTTCAGATCTTTTTTTATTGTTTCAAGGACTCTATCACGATGCTCGTCCGGCCTGAGAATCTGCTCCTGCTTTATCTTTTCTATTTTGAAAATCCTCGCATTTTTTATACTTAATTCAAGTAGGTTTAATTTCTCTCCTCTTCTGGGGATATGAATTTTTGAAGGGGAAAAATCTCCTTCTGGAATATACTCGGTTATAATTTCATCTGAAAGCGGAGCAAACCTCTCTCCAATTGTGATAATAAATCTGGCTAATACTACCTCTCTGTTTTCGTCAATAGGAAGTTTTAACTCAACATTAAGAGATTGAATAATTGATCCGTTAACTACTCTCAACCAATTCCCAAAAGCCATATTGTTCTCAAAAACAAGTGTAAACACATCTACATCTGTAATGCTTTGACTTACAACTAATGATTTGCTATAATGCCTGTTTAGAGTTTCAAGTCTCTCTTTTGCCTCCTGAGCATCTTCAAATCTTAGTTGAGATGATGCAATCTTCATCTCCTCTTTAATCTCTTCTGCAAGTAATGATGTCTCTCCCTTAAGAATAAGTTTTATCTTCTCAATTTGTAAATTATAAGACTCCTCACTTTGAAAACCCACACACGGTGCCTTGCATTTTCCTATATGAAACCTGAGGCAAGGACGGAATTTTTTTAACTTAATGTTCTCTTGAGTAAGAGATAGTTTGCAATTTCTGATTTTAAAGAGATTATCAATTATATCTATCAGAGAATAAGCGTGTGAAACATTGCTGTAAGGGCCAAAAAAATAGGACCCATCTTTTAGTAATCGTCTTGTTATAAACACTCTGGGATAAGGTTCTTTCTTAATGCAGATCCAGGGGTATGTTTTACTGTCTTTGAGCATAACATTGTACCTCGGCTGGTATCTTTTGATAAGAGTATTCTCTAACAAAAGTGCTTCAGATTCGCTTTCAACCACTGTGTGCTCAATGCTCTCAATCTTCGCCACCATAACCCTTGTTTTTGGGGAGAGATTCTCATTTGATTGAAAGTATTGAGATACTCTGTTTCGGAGATTTTTTGCCTTACCAACATAAATGACACTCTCTTCCCTGTTTAAAAACCTATAAACGCCGGGCAAAAGAGGCAAAAGTTTGGCACTCTCTTTCAGATGGTCTCTATTATCCGAAGATTTCATATTTGTAAAAGTAACAAATAAACTATATTTGCAATGGATATGAATACAAAGCTAGTAACTAAGGCTGATATTAAAAAAGCCATAAAAATCCGTGGATTAGCAGGCAATATCATTGCAACCATTGCAATGCCTCTGATTGGTATAAATAGGGTGAATAAGTTATATAGCAAATCATCAGGTTGTTATGGGCGTGATTTTTCATCATCATTATTGAGAGAGCTTAATATTAAATATGAAATTCCACCAAAGGAACTTGAGTATATTCCGCAAGAGGGCCCCTTTATAGTAGTTTCAAACCACCCTTACGGGGCAATTGACGGAGTAATTTTAATTGATATTTTCAGTGCAGCGCGTCCTGATATTAAATTTCTTACAAATTTTATTCTTTCTCACATACCAAACCTTAAAGAATTTTTTTTCCCTGTTAACCCATTTACCGATAAGCCGGAACTTGCACAAAGCTTTTCAGGTCTTAGGATGGCTGCTGAGAGTATCAAAGGTGGCGGAGCATTATCTCTATTTCCGGCCGGTGAGGTTGCGACAACTTACGGAAGCTCAATTATTCAAGACAAAGAGTGGCAACCCTCAATAATTAAGTTAATTAGAAATGCCGGAGTTCAAGTGCTTCCGGTTTATGTTCACGGCACGAACTCTCGTTTCTTTCACTGGCTTGGGAAATTGCACCCAATGCTCAGAACGGTAAGACTCCCCGGCGAGCTTCTCAATAAGAAAAATCATACAATACAGGTAAGAATTGGGAAACCTATTACCATAGCTGAGTTGTCTGAATATAAAGATCTTAAACAACTTGGAGGATATCTGAGAAGTAGGACATATGCCCTTGAGGGAAATGTGCAGTCAAAGATTATTCACCCAGAAGATGTTTACTCTACACCAATTGCATTGCCAAAAAATAGAAGGGCACTTATTAAAGAGATTAATTCACTTCCAAAGGAGAAACATCTTTTTACAACTGGTAACTATAGCTGCTATCTGACAGATTCTAGGTCAATACCACTTGCAATGCACGAATTGGGCAGGAAAAGAGAGGAGGCATTCCGTGCTGTAGGAGAGGGAACAAAATCTCCTCTGGATATTGATTCTTACGATGATTATTATCAACACCTTTTTCTTTGGGATAAACAGAAAGGGAAAATTGTAGGAGCCTACAGACTTGGATACGGCGATGAGATTCTCAAAACAAAAGGAATCAAGGGGTTTTATACCAAGACTCTATTCGATTATAATCCTGAGTTTCATTCTTATCTAAACAAGTCTATTGAACTTGGCAGATCATTTGTTACCCTTGAATACCAAAAGGAGGCACTCCCTCTTATGCTGTTAATAAAAGGACTTCTTTACTCGGTTTTAAATAAGCCGGATGTAAGATATCTTATTGGGCCTGTTAGTATAAGCTCGTGGTATCCAAAATTCTATAGAAGCTTAATGATTGAATATCTTAAGAGACATCACTCTGTAAAAGAGTTAGAAAAAATGATGAAACCCAAAAATCCTTTTTTTCCAAATTTTCACAGATGTAATCCAGATATACTTTTAAGCGGTAGCAGAACAGACTCAATCGAGAAGTTTGACAGGTATATGCTAAAACTTAGCGATGGAGAGTTTCGGCTTCCTACTTTAGTAAAGAAATATCTAAAAATAAATGCCAGCATAATCAATTTTAATGTTGACCCTGATTTTAATTACTGTCTTGACGGCCTTGTTTTTATGGATATCTTTAATGTTCCTGAGCAGGAAATTAGGATGCTGGCAAGAGATGAAAAAAACATCGGTACAGTTCTAAAAAGATTTGGGATGGACAAGAAGTCTGAATAATTGGAGTTAGGGTACTGGATCATAGCCACTACCACCCCAAGGATGACACCTGGATATACGTTTTATTGCCAACCATAATCCTTTAAAAGGGCCATATTTCTTTACGGCTTCAAGGGAGTAAGAGGAGCAAGTAGGTGTGTACCTGCAAGACTGAGGCTTTAAAGGTGATATGCAATATTGATAGCATTTAATCAGTATTACGAATGGTAGAGAGGCCAGTTTTAAGGCAATCTTCTTTAATTTTTGCCAGTCCATCTTTGAGTGATTTTTCAATTTTTTTGTAATCAATTAAGGAGGTAGCAACATATACCACTGCAATATCCAGTCCTATAATTTCTGTATCAGTGTCTTTAAATAACCTCCAACTCTCTCTAATTCTCCTTTTAATAAGGTTTCTATCTACAGCTTTTTTGTGATTCCTTTTAGGTACAGTAATCACTATCCTATTGTAATTAAGAGCGTTTGGGTTATAATAAATCTTTAAGGGAAATGTAAAAGAACTTTTTCCACTTTCAAAAAGTGAAGTGATAGCCTTAATATTACAAAGCCTCTCCCTCTTGGGAAAAGAGTCTCTTATTTTTGGCATAGTATGCCTTAATTGATTATTTTGTCTCCAAATATATCTGAAGAGCCTTCGCAATTGATGGAGCTTCAGGTGTTGGTGCAGTAACCTCTGCAGAGAGTTTAGCCGCTTTAAGCGCCTTTAGAGTACCAGTTCCAAAAGTGGCAAACTTGATCTCTTTTTGGACAAAATCGGGGAAGTTATCCTGTAGAGACTTTATGTCGCTTGGGCTGTAAAATACTAGAAAATCATAATTGTCAAGTTTAACCTTTGAAAGGTCACTGTTAACAGTCTTGACAAACACCGCTGTGGTGTGTTTGATTTTTGCTTTAACGAATAGTTTATGGAGATCTGTCTTGCAGTTATCTGCAGCAGCAAGCATAAAATTCTCGTTTTTATGTTTTGTTCCAAGAAGATCAATAATAGAGGCGTTAGTTCCTGTTCCAAAGAAAATTTTTCTTTTGCGATAGACTATGTATTTCTGAAGATAGAGCGCAACTGCCTCTGATATACAAAAATACTTCATTGTTTCAGGAATTGCAATGCGAAGTTCTTCACATATTTTGAAAAAAGCATCTATTGCTGACCTTGCGGAAAAAACTATTGCTGTTGCCTCAGGGATTGAGACTTTTTGCATACGAAACTCCTTAGCAGATAATGGCTCAACTTTAAAAAATGGAATAAAGTCAATGTTTATCTTATGCTTGGAAATCAGTTCCGAGTATGGAGATCCGTTTGTTGGTTCTGGTTGTGAGATTAGAATGTTCTTTATCTTCATATTATCAGAGCGAGAGTATAAAGTGTACAATAAGTACGATGGGTAAAATTTCTGCGCCGCAAAGATACAAAATATAAAAAAAATGTGAGTATTGTTGGCCTATTATTATTTGATAGCTTCTGATCAGATATAGAATAAATATAGGTATAATACTGATAATCATCGTATATACAACTATTTCTCCAGTGCCGTCTTCTATGAATAATTTCAATAAAAGTGATGGGAATGTTACAATTGCTGCAATAATTATATGGTTAAACCCAACCTTTTCCAAAAAGGAAAAGGTGTTACTATCCTTGTTTAACCAAGAGAGTAATAATATAATCAGCTTCTTAACTACTCCCAGTATAATGATAATTCCAAAACAAATAATTAGAAAGAGTGGCGGGTATGTACCAAATTGGGACTCAATAAACCGTCCGGCCATAATGGTGACAATCACCGGAAAGTATACAAGAGAAACGACAAATACCACATTTCTCATATTAGAAAGTGAAAGTTTCTCTTCTATTTTGAAATGCTCCTTTAAATTGAGTGTACTTTTAAGGAGACTAGGGATTACGCTTAGAATTTCTCGGGAAAATACTATAAGTCCAACGAAAAATATCAGTATAATTAACGATAAGATAATATCAGGTATAACCCCGCCTCTAACCTCTTCAATTGGAGCTATTGACGAGACTATTTTTGTTCCGGCTTCCCAAAGAGAGTCGGCAGGTAATACCTTTTCATTCATTAATTTCCTCTTTTAGCGTTGTAACCTAAAGAGAGCAAGAGTGAGACAACTCTGTCGCGGAAATCGCCCTGTATAATTATCTCTCCCTCTTTGACAGATCCCCCCGTTCCACATTTATTCTTTAAAAGCTTACCGAGCGACTCAATATCCTCATCTTTACCGGTAAAGCCCTTTACCAGAGTTACCTGTTTTCCACCCCTGTTTCTTTTATCTATAGCAACGACAAGTTTCTGCTTTCCGGGAGGAGGAGTCTCAAGAGGCTCTGATTCTTCATCATCGCTGTTATAATTAAAGTCCGAGTTAGTTGAAAAGACAACTCCGAGTCTGCTCTTCCAGTCATTCTGGCTCATCTGTAAATATTAATTTTACACAAATTTAGGCAGAATATTTCAAAATAGTATCTTTGTGTGTTATTCTCAACATCAACAGAAAATCAACCTTATGGAGCTTAAGAAATTTAAACTGGTAAATAATATAATGGGGGCTTTGGTTCTCATAATTGCCTCAGTTACTTATTTGTCAACAATTGAGCCTACAACTAGTTTTTGGGACTGTGGAGAGTTTATAGCATCTTCTTATAAACTTGAGGTGGGTCACCCTCCTGGAAACCCTGTCTTTCAGCTTATCGCAAGATTTTTCACTATCCCTGCCGGGCCGGAAAAGGCTGCGATGATGGTAAATGTTATGAGTGCAATGTGCTCTGCCTTTACAATTATGTTCCTGTTCTGGACCATAACTCACCTCGGAAGAAGAATTGCCGAGAAGAGAGGGGAGTCGCTTAATCTGGCTACCATTTTTGCAATTTTTGGAGCGGGGCTCACTGGTGCTTTAGCCTATACCTTCTCTGATACATTTTGGTTCTCTGCCGTTGAAGGAGAGGTTTATGCAATGTCATCTCTCTTTACGGCAGCTGTTTTCTGGGCAATGCTAAAATGGGAGGAGGAGGCCGATATGCCTCACGCAAACAGGTGGATTGTTCTTATTGCTCTACTTATGGGGCTTTCAATAGGTGTTCACCTTTTAAATCTATTGGCAATTCCTGCAATTGTTTTTATTTACTATTATAAAAACTACCAGGTTTCAACAAAAAGAAGCCTCTATGTTCTGCTTATATCGGCGGTTATTCTTGCAGTAATTCTATATGGTATTATACCATATCTGCCTAAAATGGCTTCTTGGGTTGATCTCCTGTTTGTGAATGTTTTTGGATTGCCGTTTAATACCGGTGCCGCATTTTTTA
>Ga0265295_1003667_pt1 | contig 21951 bp, 23 predicted proteins | sample Munlansysbiofilm_FD_192503 | JGI IMG/M metagenome (GOLD analysis project Ga0265295, IMG submission 192503) | Leachate microbial communities from a municipal landfill in Southern Ontario, Canada - Methane capture system biofilm | ecosystem: Engineered > Solid waste > Landfill > Unclassified ...
CCAACACATCTTCGCTACAATAACGCAATTTTTTAACCCTTTAACTTCACACAAACGAGACACGAAACACCATGAAAAAAGTAGAACTTCTCTCCCCTGCGGGAAACCTTGAAAAACTCAAAATTGCCATCGACTTCGGCGCCGATGCCGTTTACGGAGGGGTAAGCCATTTCTCGCTGCGCATCCGCTCGGGCAAAGAGTTTAGCATGGAGGAGTTTGCCGAAGGGATCGCATACGCCCATGCACGAGGCAAAAAGGTCTATGCGACCATCAACGGTTTCCCTTTTAACTCCCAGCTGAACCTCTTAAAAAAACATATCTTGGCGATCGCCGCACTCAAACCCGATGCGATCATCGTCGCAACCCCGGGGGTTCTTAAACTCTGTAAAGAGCTTGTTCCCGATATGCCGCTGCACCTCTCTACGCAGGCAAACGTGCTCAACGTGCTCGATGCAAAGGTGTACCATGAGATGGGGGCAAGCCGCATTATCGCTGCGCGCGAAATATCGCTTAAAGACCTTGCCGAGATCAAAAAAGAGCTTCCCGAGCTTGAACTGGAGGTGTTCGTTCACGGCTCGATGTGTTTTGCCTACAGCGGGCGCTGCCTTATCTCTACCCTTCAAAGCGGGCGCGTGCCCAATAGAGGAAGCTGCGCGAACGACTGTAGGTTTCCGTATGAAATCTACGCCGCGAACCCCGAAACGGGAACCCTTTTCAAACTCGAAGAGGAGGAGGGGATCGGCACCTACATCATGAATTCCAAAGACCTTAACCTCGCCTCGCACGTCAAAGAGATTTTAGACACGGGGGTAATCGACTCGCTTAAAATCGAAGGGCGCACCAAAACCTCCTACTACGCTGCGGTCACCGCAAAAGCCTACCGCATGGCGATTGATGATTATTACAACGGCATCGAGGATACGCAAAAATACCGGTACGAACTCCAATCGCTCCAGAATCGCGGCTACACCGATGCTTACCTCGTCTCACGCCCGTTTGAGAAACACGACACCCAAAGCCTTGATTTTACGATGCAGCTAGGCACTCATCAGGTGTGCGGCGAGGTGCAGGAAAACGGGGAGTATTTTATGTGCAAATACAAAACCCTGCCCGGTGACGAACTCGAAATCGTCGCACCTTTGGAAGCAAAGATAGAGCTTGTAGATAACGAGATAGGGACAACCTACGAGCACGAAGGCAAGTTTTATATGAAGCTCAAACAGCTCCTCGCGCAAAACGGCAAAATATGGCAGGAGGTACACAGCGGCAATCTCAACCCTATCACCCTCCCGACCAAACTACCGCCTTACACATTTTTTAGAATCCCCGCGCACGAAGATATGGGAACTTATCCGAAAAAGTAAAAAAACCTTTGGTATAATTTCGCATATCCAAAAAAAGAAGAGGTAAAAATGAAATTTGTTTCTATCATCATAGGAAGTAAAAGCGATTACGAGATCATGCGATCTTGTGCAGATACACTAGAAGCATTCGGTGTCAATTATGAGTTGATTATCTCTTCTGCTCACCGTTCACCAGAGAGAACGAAAGAGTACGTAGAGGCTGCAGAGAAGAAAGGGTGTCAGGTATTTATCGCCGCTGCGGGAATGGCTGCGCACTTAGCGGGTGTTTTGGCCTCCAAAACGGTCAAACCGATCATCGGCGTTCCTATGAGCGCTTCGGCTCTTAGCGGTATCGACGCTCTTTTATCAACCGTGCAAATGCCTGCGGGAATGCCTGTTGCTACGGTAGCTATCGGCAAAGCGGGAGCTATCAACTCGGCATATTTGGCGATGCAGATTTTGGCGCTTGAAAACGAAGAACTCAGCGTCAAACTCAAAGAAGACCGTATAGCAAAAGCGAAAAAAGTGGAGATGGACTCTTTAGAAATAGAGACGATAATCAAATAAACCTTTCCTAAACAAGGGGACAAAAATGAAGTGGTTGAGTGATGCAGAGTACAGCGAGTTAACGGGCTTAGAGCAAAGTGCTATCGAAGATCTGATAGCGCGCGGCAAACTTACGACGAAAATCGAAGATGGCGTACGCCTCATCGACCCCTCTAAAGGGACAAGCGAAGTGGTACCCGCCAAACTCCGCGAACTCTCCTCGCGCAACACCTCCAACATGTTAGTCGAACCGCAGTTCGTCGAAAAAACGATCGGCACGATTATCAATCTTCATGAAAAAGTTCTTGACGCAAAAGACGAAACCCTCCAAGCGGTACGGGTTGAAAACGAATTTTTACGCGAAGCGCTTGCCTCGCTTCAAGAACTTTATGATGAAGATAGAAAAACAATCCACACCCTCCAAGAACAGCTCAAACTCTCCCAACAAGAGGTGGAGTTTATGCGCCGCAAATACAAACTGATGTGGAACAAAGCGATCGAAGAGCACACAAACTAATGCACATCCAAGAGGAGTGTGTCGGTTGCATCATCAACCAAAGTAAACGCGTTGCACATGCCATAAACGCTTCAGCCTCTCTAAGCGCATCTCTCACCGCGAAAGTGGAAGAGATGAGCAAAAATTTCTCCTTCAAACTCTCGCCGCCCGAAGTTGCCGCCGATGTTTACGAAGAGATGGCGCGTATGGCATGTAAGGTCGATCTCTACGATGAAGTCAAGCGCCTCAGCACCCAAAAAGCGCTCTCGTTCGTGCCTCTTTTAAAAGAAAAACTTTCTACATGCCAAGACAAACTCTTAACAGCCACCAAAATCGCCGTGGCAGGCAACGTGATCGACCTCGCCGCGCAGGTGGAGTTTGACCTCAACGAAGAGCTTGAGAAGATATTTCATACCGATTTTGCACATGACGATTTTGCCCTTTTGGCACGAAAACTCGCACATGCCAAGAGTATTCTCATCATCGCCGATAATGCGGGGGAGCATATTTTCGATTACCTTTTCATCGCAACCCTCAAAGAGCTCTATCCCCATGCCAAGCTTTCCTATATGGTGCGCGGCAAAGCCATCATCAACGACGTCACCTGCGAAGAAGCCAAAGAAGCGGGGTTTGACACTCTATGCGAGCTTGTAAACAGCGGCGTCAATACCCCCGGATTTGCCTATGAGCGCGCCAACGCGCATGCCAAAGAACTTTTTGATACGGCAGACTTAGTGATCACCAAAGGGATGGGCAACTACGAATGTCTAAGCCCCACCCACCGAACAAACCTCTGCTTTTTGCTCAAAGTAAAATGCGAAGTGGTCGCCCGCTCGCTGGGTAAAAACGTCGGCGATATTATTTGCAAGATGGTTTAACGTTATTTTTTAACCCACTTTAATATTTTTTTCTTTCTCTTTGTGCTAGAGTTTCTATTTTACATTTCAATACAAGAGAAAAAATATGAAAAACAAACTCTCCCTCGCTGCGTTAGCAGCACTTTGTGTTACTTCGGCACATGCCATGCAGTTTCAAACTATAGGGTATAAATCGGTCGCGATGGGTGGCGCTGCCGTAGCAAACTCTACAGCATCAACCGCAACCTACGATAACCCTGCCCTTTTGGCAAAAGCACAATACGACGTAGAGATCTCTATCGGCGGCGGTGCGTCGTTCCATGACCACGGTGTAGGTGCCGCGGCACAAGAACTTGACGACAGCGGGTTTTTGGATACCCTTGATAGATTAGAAAACAACGTCGCTGCCTTAACTTCTGCTGACGTTACCAATCTCTTCAAAGGAAAAGATGTCATTATGGGTATGGACGGCGCATCTTTAGAGGTAGCGCCCCAAGCTTCTTTCGGAGCGCAGATAGGCAACTTTGGATTCGGTGTTTTCGGTTCCTCCGACGCCGTAGCAACTGCCGTTGTCTCTCAGGCACACGACCAAGTGATCCTATATGATTCAAGCTACGGAGGCAATTATGCAAAAATAGCAAGTGACGGAACCGTCACTGCGAGCAATGCCACAGAATACCAAAACTCCTCTATCGAATACGCCGTCAACAACGGCTTGACCTACCTCGACGTCAAAGCGATCGGTATTGCAGAGATCCCCGTAGCGTACGGTCATCTGTTTGAACTCTCAGGCGGAAATCTGATGGTGGGGGGAGCGGTGAAATATATGCATGCTTTTACCTACCGCGAAAACCTCCGCATCGACGACTCCGACAGTGCCGACAACGAGAAAAAAGACAATACCGACGGTAATTTTGGTATCGATCTTGGGGTAGCCTACGAGCCGTTTTTTGCCAAAGAGCTCACTCTCGGAATTGTTGCAAAAAACCTCAACAAACCCGAATTTAACTTCGTAACAGGGGAAAAAATAGAGGTCAAACCGATGGTTCGTGCAGGAGCGGCTTATAACATCGGCGATATACTTGAGTTCGCCGTCGACATGGACATGACCAAAAACGAATCATTTGTACCGGGTATCAAAAACCAAATGCTCGGCGGCGGGGTGAGTTTCCATCCCGTTTCATGGTTCGCGCTTCGCGGCGGTGCTATGAAAAACCTCGACTCAAAAGACGAAGCGGGTGTTATCTACACCGCAGGTTTAGGATTTGGTCTTAAATGGTTCCAGCTTGATATTTCAGGACAGATGTCGGGCAAAACAAACACGGTCGAAGATACCGAGTATCCCCGCTACGCCAAAGTCAACGTAGCCCTTATCTCCCGCTGGTAAAACGGCGTGCAATATCCATGGCATGTGGGTATTGCAAATTTTTTCCTCTTCAAGTTACCCTCATCACATCTTGGCTATAATGGCGCAATTTTTTAACGAGGTTTTTATGATAACTTTTAGCCAAATGTTACTCAAACTACAAGAATTTTGGATGCAGCAAGGGTGTAATATCGTCCAGCCCTACGACATCCCTGCGGGTGCGGGAACCTTTCACCCCGCTACATTTTTACGCTCGCTCGATTCTACGCCGTGGGCAACTGCCTACGTGGCACCCTCACGCCGCCCGACCGATGGGCGCTACGGCGAGAACCCCAACCGCTTGGGAAGCTACTACCAGTTCCAAGCGCTTATCAAACCCTCTCCCGACAATATCCAAGAGCTTTACCTCAAATCTCTGGAATATCTAGGCTTAAATGTTGCCGAACACGATATCCGCTTTGTCGAGGACAACTGGGAATCGCCCACACTCGGTGCTTGGGGTCTTGGGTGGGAAGTGTGGCTTAACGGCATGGAGGTTACGCAATTTACCTACTTCCAACAAGTCGGCGGGATCGAGTGCAACCCCGTAGCGGTTGAGATCACTTACGGAACGGAACGCTTGGCGATGTACCTCCAAGGGGTCGATACGGTGTTTGACATCGTTTGGGGGGAAAACGAATACGGCAAAACCCTCTACCGCGACGTGCACAAAGAGGCGGAGATCGAGTTTAGCAAATACAACTTTGAAGTCGCCGACACCGCGATGCTCTTTAACGAGTTCAACGCCAAAAGCGCAGAGTGCTTACGCACCCTCGAAGCGGGCTTGCCGCTGCCTGCGTACGACCTTTGTATGATGGCGGCAAATACCTTTAACGTCCTCGATGCCCGCAAAGCGATCAGCCAAACGGAGCGCCAAAACTACATTCTCAAAATTCGCGAACTCTCAAAAGGGTGCGCGGAGCTTTATAAGGCGCAGGAAGCAGAGCGGCTCGCACGCGTCAAAGCGTAAAGCGCATCTGCCTCAAGGCGCATATCTCTTTTAACCAAAGAGATAGCAACGCAAGCCGTTGCACTCTCTCAAGATATATCTTATTCAAATCCTAAATCACGACAAGCTAATATTGACCAAAAAAAGAGAGAAAACGGTAAGTATTGATTAGGTAAAATACGCTATTTACATTACAAGGGGAATTTTTGCCGTTTGATCTTTTGGATTTACAAGCACACGATTCGGAACTTCTTCGACTTCTAACGCGCAACCTTCCCGATATGCTTTGGGTAAAAGATTTGGATGGGAAATACCTGTATGCCAATCAAGCTATCTGCGAGGGTTTGCTTATGGCAAAAGACACCCAAGAGCCTATCGGCAAAACCGATATTTTCTTTGCTATGCGCGAACGCGAGGCTCATAAAGAGAATCCCGATTGGCACACATTCGGCGAGCTTTGTTTTAATTCCGATCTCATCGTCATCGAAAACAATAAACCTATGAAATTTGAAGAGTTCGGAAACATTCGCGGAAAAATGCTCTACCTTGAAGTTTACAAAGCCCCTTTTTACGACAAAGAGGGAAAAATTCTCGGCACGGTAGGTGCAGGACGCGATATTACCCAACTCAAACAGTCCCAACTCGATTTGCAAATGAGCCTCGATACCCTCAAAGAGCAGCGCGAAGAACTTGCATCTTTTAATCAAACGCTTGAAAAACGGGTCAAAGAGGAGATGCAAAAGCAAAAGACCCAAGAGAAGATGATGCTGCACCAATCGCGTCAGGCGGCTATGGGGGAGTTGCTTGAATCTATCGCGCACCAGTGGCGCCAGCCACTCAACATCATAGGTCTTGCGACCGTCAACCTAGAAACACTTCATGCCGTCGGCAATCTAAGCGATGAGGAGTTTGACGAAAAAATCCGCATCATCACCTCCAATATTGCCTATATGTCCCAAACCATAGACGACTTTAGAAAATTTTTAAGCCCCGAGAAGCACAGCGGCAATTTTGATCCCAATGCAAGCATACGCAACGCTTTGATGATTATAGACGCCCAACGTAAAAGTGCCAAAACGGATATCTCTCTTGAACTTCAAGAAAATATAGAACTTTCGGGCATTGCAAACGAGTTTCAGCAAGTTCTTATCATCCTTTTGAACAATGCCCTCGATGCGATCAAACATCGGCTTCAAACCGCTCAAATAGAACGGGGCGCGATAACCATCACATCCAAACGGCACGATAACGTTATAAGGATAGAAGTAAGCGATAACGGCGGGGGGATCGACCCAAAGAGCGCAGGAAATATTTTTGAGCCCTATTTCTCGACAAAATCAAACACCTACGGAACGGGGATCGGTCTTTATATCGCCAAAAACATTGTCGAATCGCGCATGCGCGGCAAAATAAGGTTCTCCCCTATCGCTTCGGGAACCTGCTTTTATCTCGAATTTCCCTCTAAAAAGAGCTAGTGTCCCCGTGCCCGAATCACATAATGCAATCCGAAACTCTCTGCTTCAATGGTACGAAAAACACGGACGCCACGAGCTTCCTTGGCGCAAAACGGACGACGTGTACCATGTTTACCTCAGCGAGGTGATGCTGCAACAGACACAGGTAAAGAGGGTTTTGGAGGAGTATTATTTTCAGTTTTTAAAGCGTTTCCCCACCTTACATGCCATGGCATGCAGCCCTTTGGAGGAGGTTTACGGGATGTGGAGCGGGCTTGGGTATTACCGCCGCGCGCAGAATCTTCATGCAAGTGCGAAGCTTTGCCAAGAGGGTCTGCCCCAAGATATAGATGCGCTTCGCAAACTCCCGGGCGTGGGCAAATACACCGCGCATGCGGTCGCTAGTTTTGGCTATGGCATGTGTGTCGGCGTGGTCGATACCAACATCGCGCGGGTGCTTCGCCGCTACTTCGCGCTAGAAAATCCAAGCGAAAAAGAGTTATGGCAAAGGGCTGACATACTCCTAAACCGCGACAATCCAAAACACCACAACCTTGCTTTGATGGACTTGGGTTCGCTCGTCTGTTTAAGCTCCAACCCCGCATGCCATGCCTGCCCGCTTGAAGCCACATGCCAAGGCAAAGATGCCGCGCACGACTACACAAAGAAAGAGAAAAAAAACTACGAAACCAAAACCCTCTACTTCGGCGTGTGTGTCCAAGAAAACAAAATTGCGATGACGCTTGCAAATCATGGCATGTACAAGGGTTTGCTCACGCTTCCTAGCCTCAAAGAGCCTTGGCATGAGGGGCATGTGGGAAGCTTCAACCATGCCGTTACCCGCTTTCGCCTAAGCGTGCATCTGTATGAATTAGATGCCATTAATGCAGAGGGAATTATCTGGATAGATACGCCCTCCCTGCAAAACGCGCCGATCTCTTCGATGACCAAAAAAGCGTTGGCATGTTATACTAAACACAAAAAAGAGACGCTATGACCCAGACACTCATCGGACAGCTTGACAAGATCCTTTTTGAAGAGGATGCCTTTTTCATCGGTGTTTTAAAAAGCGGCGAAAAGATCAGCGGAAGCTATTTCGAGAGTGAGATCGCGCATATCAAAGATGCCGCCATCACCCTTTACGGGCACTGGGAGGAGCACAAAAAATACGGGCGCACGTTTAAGTTTGAAAGTATCAAAGTCAACCAAAACGAGCTTTTTTTCTTTCTTAACCGCATCGTCAAAGGATTTACCAAAAAACTTGCCGCCGATTTGATCGAGCATTTCGGCAACGAGGGGCTTGTGGATGTTTTGGACAACGACATCGAACGCCTTTTGGAGTTTGACGGGATCAAAGAGAAGAGGCTTAAAAAGATTCAGGAGTCGTGGAAAAAGTTCCGCTCCATGCGTAAAATAGGGGAGTTTTTAAGCCCCTACGACGTCAGCCCCGCCCTGCTTACCACCATCGCTACGGCGATGAAAGACGTCGATGAGCCATGTACCAAGATAAAAAACAACCCCTACATCCTCACCGCCATCCACTCCATAGGTTTCAAACGCGCCGACGAACTCGCACTTAAAATGAGAGTAAGCCCCGAAAACGAAAACCGTATCTCCTCGGCGATGGATTACATGCTCCTTAACTATTGTGAGCAGCAGGGGAACTCCTGCGTGGCAAAAGAGATCCTCTTTCGCGAACTCGATTCGCTTTTGGGATTTTATGACAAAAACCACCTCTACGAGGCGATTTTAATCGAGAGAGTGGCGGAACAAAGCATCGTGCTGATGAAAAACAACCGCGTCTCCCCTGCCCGCCTTTACGATGCGGAAAAATTTCTCTACGACGATTTTAAAGAGCGTGCCAAACGAGACAACGGCGGGTTCGTCAAAGATTTGGACGCGTTTTTGCAAGAGAGCGATTTAACCCTTGGCGAGCAGCAGCGCGAAGCGGTTGCCAAGATAAACCAAGGTGCATCCCTGCTCTTTCTCGTGGGGTATGCGGGGACGGGGAAAAGCACCACCTCGCGCACCATCTTAAACCTCCTCAACACCCGTTTTGAGAAACAGGAGATCATCACCTGCGCACTCAGCGGCATCGCTTCACAACGCATCGCCGATACGACGGGGTATGAGAGTGCCACCATCCAATCGCTTTTGGTCAAACACGAGGAGCGCGACACCTTCCCCTACGGGGTGGTTTTGATCGATGAAGCTTCGATGATAAACTCCACCCTTTTTGCCCGTCTCATGGCAAAAATTGACAAAAAAGCGATCGTTATCATCGTGGGCGACGATGCCCAACTGCCCCCCATAGGTGCGGGAAACGTCCTTAGCGACGCGCTTACTTTGGGGATTGCCCCGATTGTAAAGCTCACCAAAATTTACCGCCAAAGCGAAGAACAAGCGATCACCCTCATCGCCAACCAGATCAGAGAAGCCCAAGTGCCCGAATACCGCAGAGAGTACGAGGATTTTTCTTTTATCGACGTAAGCATCCCCAACTACTACGCGGCAAAAAACACCCTCTCCCAAAGCGAACTCCAAACCCTCAGGGAGCAAAACGCACACTCGATAGTTGCCGAGATAGCCCACCAAGCGGTCGCCTCGATCGAAAAAGCGCGCTACCGCCTCAAACACAAGCTCATCAAAGAGTACCTCACCTATTTTCAGGTGATAACCCCCATGAAAGCGGGCACGCTCGGAGCCGAAAACCTCAACAAGGTGCTTCAGGAGTATTTCAACCCCAACCCTTCCAAATGCATCAAGCGGGGCGGCTTGGAGCTGCGACTGATGGACAAAGTGGTGCACACCAAAAACGAAAACATGACCTCGTGGAGCGGCGAGGAGTTTAAAAACGGCTCCGACGCAGCCCAAAGAAGAATATTTAACGGGATGTGCGGGCTGCTTTTTAAGATAGACGAAAAAGAGGAACAGGCGTTCGTATTCTACCCCAACGAGGATGTGGTGGTGGTGTACGAATACGAAGAGCTTAAAAACTACCTTATGCTCTCCTACGCCCTCACCGTTCACAAAGTGCAGGGGATGGAGTACGACATCGTCGTGATGCCGATGAGCTTTAGCCACTACATCATGCACAATACCAAGCTGATCTACACCGCCATCACCCGCGCCAAACACAAGTGCATCATCATCGGCGAGGGGGGTGCCTTCGAGAGCGGATGCAGAAAACTCGAAGCAACCCGAAGAGATACGGTGCTTTTGGAGCTTTAGGAGATACACATGCCAAGGCTTGGCATGTAGAAACGTTAAAAGTCAATAATCTTATTTGAAAAGCTGCGAATGTGAACCCAGTCTAATGAGTTCTAACGTATCGTCAATGACTCTGTATATCAATAACAAATCGCCGCTGATATGCAATTCTCTAAAATCGGAATATTCACCTTGTAAAGGGTGGTCTAGTGCCTCTTTCGGTAAATTTTCTTTTTTAAGAAGGCAAGAGACATATATAATAAATTTTGCATAATGCTGTTCGCTCATATGCGACTTTGCTACATCTTTCATGAAAATTTTGTGCCTCTTAAGCTTTAGCATTGAAGGTTTTATCCATTTCAAGTTGAAGTTCTTGGAATGTTACCGACTCCATATTCTTAGCATTTCGAGCATCTTTCATTGCATCATGAGTAGCCTTGTTCGGGATTTTTATCTCAAAAGGAATCCCTTGTTCAAGAACCGATTGAGTCAAAAAAATATTAAACGCCTCACTAAGCCCCAACCCGTACATTTTAAATATCTTCTGAGCTTTTTCTTTTGTAATCGCGTCGAGATATACATTCGTTCGTACTTTTTCCGATAATGCGCCCATCTTTTCCCCTTTTTGAAAATTTTAACACACATTGTGTGTTTTGTCAAACGTTTACTTTTCTTAATACTTATAATGATGTAATACACGCTCCCAACGGGGACGTTGGGAGCAAGAGAAGTTTTAAATTCTTCATCCAAATTTGTCATAAAATCCGCACTCTTACAACAACCCACTCTTCCATCAATTTTACCCTTATGAGCAAGTATTGTTTGATAATCTGTAAAATCAATATTTATATCATTTTGCATTGTGTACTTCTTTAAGAATATAACAAGCCATATTAATTTCACTCGTTCCATCTCTCATGAAGTAGAATGAATTTTAAAGTCCAATAGTTTAAAGAGAAAGAGAGAAATAAAATTACAAAATCGTTGTAATACAAACTCCCAACAAAAAGTTTTCAAGAAATAGGCAAGATTCGCTATAACATTCCCCGAGTGAACTTCCATACACGAGTAAATAGATTCAAGAGGTTCTGCAAAAAAACAATCTCTAAGATATTCAAAACATCTAAAAGCCTCCATGCCAAGACAATGACACGTAGATGCCAAAGCTTGCAATAAACTTCTACACCCTCACCAAAAGCGGGTTAAACGCTTTGGAGGAGAGGATTACTCTATCACCCGCTTGAAGCCCCTCTATCTCGCTTTTATTGGCTACGATTTTCACTACGTCCTGCCCCACCAAAAGGGTGACGATATAGACGATATCGCTTTGGGCGATGTGAAGCACCTCGGCGCTGAATTTAAACTTGCCGCTGAGGGAACTGCCGCCGAAAATCTCCGATGCGCTTGCACTTTTTACTATTTTGCCCTGCTCTAGTTCCAAAACATGGTTGGAGAGTTTATATACCTCGGCGATATCGTGGCTCACCAATATCGTCGTGAGCCCCAGATGGCGCCTGATACGCAAAAGTTCGTCTTGGAGTTTGCCGCGCATCGCATAATCGAGCGCGGAGAGAGGCTCATCAAGAAGCAAAATTTTGGGTTCCCTCACAAGTGCGCGGGCAAGCGCCACCCGCTGGCGCTGCCCGCCCGAGAGGGTTTGAGGCATCTCATTCGTGAGGTTTGTAAGCTCCGTGAGTTCTAAAATCTCTTCGATTTTTTTATCGTTTTTTCCATCGAGCGCATACTCTAAATTTTTGCGCACGCTCATATTGGGAAAGAGTGCATAGTCTTGAAACACGAAACCCACTTTACGTTTTTGGGGCGGGAGGTTGATCTTTTTTTCGCTGTCAAACCACGTTTCCCCCTCGATGACGATCTTGCCGCATTCAGGCTCCATAAGCCCCGCTATCATCTTTAAAATCGTACTTTTGCCCGCGCCGCTTTTACCGAAAAGCACCGTAAGTTCGCCGCTTTTAAGGGGTGTGGCGATATCAAGCGCTATGGCACCCTCCGCGCCGCGGAGCTCTTTTTGCAAGGTGAGTTCGCAGCTCATACTTTCGCCCTTAGAAAATGTTTGTTGATCGCGTAAACGAACAGCAAGATCACGAACGAGATAAGAAAGAGCGTAAGGGCGTACCGGTTGGCAAGAGCGTAGTTGAGCGCCTCCACCTCATCGTAAATCGCGATACTCGCTACCCTCGTCTCTCCCGCGATATTGCCCCCCATCATCAGCACCACGCCGAACTCCCCCACCGTATGGGCAAAAGAGATCACCACGCCCGTCAAAACCGAAGCGCGGATGTTGGGAAGGAGTACATGCCAAAGGGTATTTACGCGGCTTTTGCCCAAAGTGTATGCCGCATCGATAAGGTTGCGCGGCAAAGAGCTAAAGCCGCTTTGGATCGGGTGCACCATAAAAGGGAGGGAAAAGATGATCGAAGCGACCACAAGCCCCTCGAAACTAAACACCAGACGCAGATCAAACCTCTCCTCAAGCCACATGCCAAAGCTGTTTTGGGGGCTGAAAAACACAAGCATATAAAACCCCAAAACGCTTGGGGGCAATACGAGGGGCATCGAAACGATCGCTTCGTACACGGGTTTGAAGCGGCTTTTTGAAAAGGCGAGAAAATACCCAAGCGGCACCCCGATGAGAAGCAGCAAAAAGGTGGTCACCCCCGCAAGCTTAAAGGTAAGAAGCATCGTCGCAACAAAACTCTCCTCTAGCATCCCCTACCCCTTTGCAAGGTGATCTCGTTTGCCTTGACAAACCACAAAAGCTCTTTGCCTTCGGCGACTTCCAACCGCTCCAATGACGCGCTCGTTATCAAAGAACACACTTCATCCCCCGCAAAATCAAAGGTCACTTCGCTAAGGATTTTTCCCTTTTCTATCCGTTTTACTTTCGAGACAAAGGCGTTGCTCGCACTCACGAGAGATTCTTTGGTCGCAAGAAGCACTTCGGTCTCTTTAAAAAGGATCTCCATCGCTTCGCCGCCGTGCAAGTCGCCCAAAGAATCGATGTCGATAACAAGGGAATAAAAATGCCTTCCGCGGCACTCCAAAACGACACGGGAAAGTTCCCCCTCGCTCTCGTACGATTCCAGTTTGGCATGGAGGCGGTTCATAGTTTGGAGATCTTCACTTTAACATCAAGCGGCTTGGCATGATAAGGTGCGGAGGTTACGAGAAAATCGACGCCGCACGCGGCGTACTCCTCGGCGTTGTGGATGTTGATCCCCCCCGTGGCGCTCACGAGCAAAGCGGGGTAGTTTTTTTTGAGAGCGACGCACTCTCGCAGCTGTGCGTAATCCATCTTTTCACACTGGAGCACATCCGCTCCAAGCGCGGCAAAATAGGATGCTTCCTCTACACTCTCAACCTCTACCACTACCTTTTTCTCCAAATATTTTTTCTTGAGTTTAGCAAAACCATCCTCAAAACCCTCTTTGGTATCGAAAAAACTGCGGTGTTGCGCAAATACCAAAATAGAATCGTAAAGTCCGAGCCTGTGGTGAATTCCGCCCCCCGCGGCAACCGCTTTGAGCATCATCTCTTTGGTGTTGGGGAAATTTTTTCTCGTAGTCGCTACGACAATCTCGGGATTGCCCTCTTTGGCATGTTGCACAAGGGAGTGCGTAGCGGTCGCGATGGCGCTGAGATACTCCAGCATGTTTTGCGCAACCTTCCATGCTTTATGAAGCGCACCCGCGCTGCCGATAGCCTCGCACAAAAGGGTATTTGGCGCCACTTTTTCGCCGTCTTTGGCATGGCATGTAAACTCTAAGCGAAGATTGCGAAACATCTCCTCTACATACTCCATGCCACAAAGGATCATCTCCCCTTTGGCAAAGAACTCCATCTTCCCTTGAAACTCACAAATACCGAGCCCCTCAGTAGTAATATCAAAAAAACCCGTGTCCTCTTCGAGGATAGATCGCATCATTATTTTCCTTTACTTGGGGGTACTAAAGCCGTATTTCTCAAAAATATCTTTCGCTTTTTTAGAGGTTAAAAATTTTGCAAACATCTGTGCCGCGGGTTTATCTTTGGCATACTTGGTAAGTACGAAGGCTTGTTGGAGCGGTTTGTATTTTGCTTGGTCTATAAGCATATACTCCCCCTCCTGCGCGCTTTTTTTGATAAGCGAAAATGCCACAAAACCGACATCTGCCGCGCCGCTGTCTACAAACTGCACGCTTTGGGATATATTATCCCCCTGTACGATTTTTTTGCCCACGCTCTCGTTTAAGCCGTAGTTTTGCATAATCTCCACCGCCGCAACCCCATAAGGCGCCAAGCGTGGGTTTGCTATGGAGATTTTTTTTACCTTGTCGCTTTTTAAAACCTCTATCCCCTCTTTGATAAGCTCTTTGTTTTTGCTATAAAGCGCTACCGAACCGTACGCATACACCGTAATATCCCCTAAAGCATCGCCGTTTTTGACGATTGATTGGGGGTATTGGGTGTCTGCGGCGAGAAAAATATCGTATTTAAATCCGTGGCTAAACTGCGCGAACGCTTTACCCGTCGCACTAAAATAGATATCTATCTTTGTATCAGGCTGCTCTTTTTCAAAATCTTTGACTATCTCCTGCATTGCAAGTTTCGTACTTGAAGCGGCGAATACGACAAGACTCTCCCCGAACACAAAGCTCACACATGCCAAAAGGATAAGAACTATTTTTTTCATATCACACCCCTACCAATACGTCGTTTGCTTTAATGAGCGCGGTTACTTCCATCCCCACGCAAAGCCCGAGCTCTTTTGCGGCACCTACCGTTATAACCGAAGTGATAGTTTGCTTTGCACCGATATTGATCGTCACTTCACAATTCACCTCACCGAATTTAATCGCTTCTACGGTTCCTAGAAGCTGATTTTTCGCACTTATTTTCATAAAAATCCTTTTGGGTATCTTTTTTGGCAATGTGGGGAATTGTACCGCTGTATTTATTAAAATATAATGAAGTGGAAAAAAAGGGGAACCTAGAGGAAATTGATTTTCCCTAGAGGCTCATAAGCGATTCTATGGCACATGCCACGCGGTCGGGGACGTCTTTGGCTTCTTTGTTCATAAAATCGATCTGGATTTTATATACGAGTTTCTCATCGAGCAAAAAGCTGTACACCAAATACCCCGCATAGAGTTTGGCTTCGAGGTTTTTTTTGCCCGGATCTTGGATGTCGTTTTCATAGACTAAAACATCAACGACAACTTTTTTCATAGGCTTGAGGGTGCTTTGGTGTTTGGCGATCTCTTTTTTGGTAAGAGCGAGCACCTCCTCCACGCTTATATGCTCAAAAAGCTGCGAAGGGGCGTAGTGCGATCTTTGTTCCCGCACCGTGACGCTCAAATGGGAATGTTTGAGGTTCTCTTTAAGCTCCTCCAAGAGTTCGGGGGAGACGACCTTCTCAAACACCGTGCTTTTTTTATGACATGCCAAGCGCACCGATTTCGCACCCGTTTTTGTCGCCTCTTTATAGATGCTTTGTGCGATAATTCCCACTAAAACCGCGATAACGGCTATCCAAACGTAACGCATACCATCCCCCTTATTTTGTTAAAAAACTATCAAGCTCCTGCGGCGTTTGCAGATAATCTATCGAAGTGATTACGAAATTATCCAACGAAACGACGACCACTTTTTCCAAATCTCCCTCGGGTTTATAGATAGCCGCGACGTTCTTATCATCAATTACCAAAATAGTGTGGGCGAAATCTTTAAGCCCCGGAAGGATAAACATAGAGCGGATCACCGAAGGCGCACCGCTGACATCCGCAACAAAAAGGGTATTTTTCGAGCTTAAATAGTCACTCTCTTTGGTTGCAAAAAAGTCGTTACAATCATGCCCTACCTGTTTTGAAAAAGCAAATACGATCTTTTGCGTCTCTTGCGTTATGGCATGTGGTTTTTCAAACTGGTCGTTGAGTTCTAACCTCTCCAAAGAGTTTCCTACGACAAGTTTTGAAGGAGCTAGATCCTCCGCACCTTTTGAACTACAACCTAAAAACACCAATGCACTAAGTAGTGCGAGTAAAACTTTTTTCATATAAATGTCTCCGTTAAAAAAATTGCCGTTATCATACAATGTGCTTATTATAATTATAATTTTTCAGAAATCTATGAGGAAATCTTAATAACTTTTAAAGAAACAAAGTTTTGGTAAAATACCGCTTTAATTTCAAATGAGGATTTTACGATGGCATACGCAACTGCAAGACATATTTTAGTGCACTCCGAAGATGAGGCAAACACGCTTAAAGCGGAGATAGAAAGCGGCAAATCCACGTTTGAGAGCATCGCGCAAAGCTATTCTCAATGCCCATCGGGCAGACGCGGCGGCGATTTGGGAAAATTCGGTCCGGGGCAGATGGTACCCGAGTTTGATAAAGCGGTATTTAGCGGTGACGTGGGCGTCTTATACGGCCCTATCAAAACACAATTCGGCTACCACCTCTTAGAGATCACCTCAAGAGGATAAAACGCCACATGCCAACAACGGAGAAAACAATGGTCAAAGTAAGTGCAATCCAGATGAGCATGAGCGAGGATAAAAACGCCAACGTTGCAAAAGCGGAGCGCCTGGTGCGCGAAGCGGCAAAAAACGGCGCAAATATCATCCTTTTACCCGAACTTTTCGAGGGGCTCTATTTTTGTAAAGATATGGACGAAAAATATTTCTCGTGGGCAGCGCCGCGCGAGGGGAACCGACTTATCGAGCGTTTTAGCAAGATAGCGGGGGAACTGGGCGTCGTGGTGCTCATTAGCTATTTTGAAAAAAGCGACGAGGGGTATTTTAACTCTTTGGTAGTCGCCGATGCCGACGGACGCGTGCTTGAGAACTACCGCAAAACCCATATTCCCGACGGTCCCGGGTACGAAGAGAAGTTCTACTTCAAACCGGGCAATACGGGCTTTAAAGTGTACGATACAAAATTCGGCAAAATCGGCGTAGGCATCTGCTGGGATCAGTGGTTCTGCGAAACGGCGCGCGCGCTCACGCTTATGGGTGCCGAGATTATCTTCTATCCGACCGCCATCGGCAGCGAGCCCGAGATCCGGCTTGATTCAAAAGAGCATTGGCAACGGGTGCAGATGGGGCATGCAGCAACCAACACGGTTCCCGTCGTCGTCGCCAACCGCTACGGCGAGGAAAAAGGTGCAACATGCAGCCTCAACTTCTACGGTTCCTCTTTCATCACCGACTACACGGGGCACAAAATCGCCGAAGCAAGCCGCGACAAAGAGGAGATTTTGTATGCCGAATATGATTTAGAAGATCACAAAAAACAGCGCCACTACTGGGGGCTGATCCGTGATCGCCAACCCCATGCGTACGGGATAATCTGCAAATCGTAATGCGATTTGCACGACCCCGTAACACGGACTTTCGTCCGTAAATTTGTTTACATGCCATACCGTACAGGCTGAAGCCTGTGTTGCAAAACTACGTAACACGGACTTCAGTCCGTACAAACATTATAAACACCTCTTACAGGCTGAAGCCTGTGTTACATTCGTCCGTACAAACATCTCAAACACGTCATTCCCCCTTTTTAGACTCCATATTTATGTATAATTATTCCATCAAACATCAAAAGGCGGATCATGATCGATTTTATTCGTAAGCTTTTTAAAGCACTTAACTCTTCGGCCAAATCTTGGCAACTCTCGGGCGCAGTCGTCCTCGCAATGTTTGCAGGATTTTTACCCGCACCCGCCTCTCTCATCTCTTTGGCAGTTTTATTTTTGGCGCTTATTTTCAACGTCAATTTCGGGCTTTTTATCCTCTTTAGCGCTTTTTTTGCCGCTATGGGGTATCTTTTTGACCCGCTTTTTGAATCGATCGGGTATGCTCTTTTAACCTCCGAAGCACTTAAAGAGTTCTTTAGCGCTTTGTACAACTCGGCACTCTTTCGATGGACTTCGTTTAACTACACCCTTGTAACGGGTTCTCTTGTAGTTTCGACCCTCTTAGCCCTTCCTCTCTTTTTTGTCCTCAACAAGGTTATTGCCCTCTACAGAGTCCAAATAGGGATGAAGCTCAACGAGTGGAAGGCTACCCGCTGGATGAAGCTTTACAACGAAGAGGCAAAATCGGGTTCTGTTTTTCGCTGGTGGGGTGCGGGGGTGTTCGGCGGACTGAGCGTGGGCGTGGCGTTGCTGTTACTTTTTCTTTTCGACCCGTTTGTCCGCATCGCTTTAGAGAAATCTCTCTCTTATTCGCTTCAAACCCAAGTAGATATCAAAGAGTTCCGTTCCGATTTTAGCGACCTGCGTATCAAAATAAGCGATATCCAAATAGCCGACAAAGAGAAGCTTACCCACAACATCCTTGCCGCAGGTTCCATGGAGTTTGACCTGAGTTTTGCCGCACTTACACAAAAAAAAGCGATGATAGAGATGCTGAGCATCGATGCGCTTGCTTTTGACACGAAAAGAGCGGTTGCGGCAAAACCTTACGACGATGCGGACGCTGCAGACACGACAAAGAAAGAAGCCAAAAAAGCAAAACCAACCTCTAGCGATGCACCTCTTTTTAGCGTTCCCGATGTCGATTCCATCTTGGAAAAAGAGGAATTAAAATCGGTAACCGAGGCGCAAAAGCTCAAAGCCGACATCGAAAAAACAAAAGAGAAGTGGGCAAAAATATCGGATGAGCTTAAAAACAGCAATGAGGTTGATACCATCAAAAACGACGCGCAAAAATTACAAAACAGCCTCAAAAACGCAGACCTCGCAAAGCTTGCATCTGCAAAAAGCGATATAGACTCTCTCAAAGCCAAAATAGATTCTCTTAAAAACAAATACACCGCTTTGCAAAAAAATTTTAACGCCGATCAAGAGCGGATCAAAAAGCAGATCGGCGCGCTTAAAAACCTCCCGCAACAAGATATCGATCGTCTCAAAGCCAAATACTCCCTCAACGCTGCAGGAGGTGCAAACCTTATAAGTACGCTTATGGGAGATGCGATAGGCGGTTACATCCGCACGGCGCTAAAATACTACGATATGCTAGCCCCCTACATTAAAAGCGATACCAAAGAAGAGGAAACGACACAGAGCACACCGCCGCGCGGCGAGGGAAGATGGGTGCACTATGCCAACCGCACAATGCTCCCCGACCTTGTCGTAAAAGAGGCAAAAATCAACGTTAAACTTACAAACGACGTTCTAAATATCTCAGTTAAAGACCTCTCAAGCGATCAAAAACTCTACAAAAAGCCCATGACGCTCCACGCAGATGCCAAAGGGGTGCAATATACACAAATCGTTGCCGATATCGTAGATGACAGACGCGGCGAAAAAGCAAAAACAGAGTTTGCAATACGCATCGCTGCCTTGCGTACGAATGAAGTCGCCATCGAAACACTTCGCATGAACGACGTCGTCACAAACGGCACGTTAAAAGGTGTTATAGAGGAGGGAAATATCCAAGCAAAGAGCCGCTTTGACGTCAGCGAGGTTAAACTCTCCATGCCGTCGCAAAAGTATGTAAACGATTTGCTCGCGGGTATATCCACGTTTACCGTAGAGGTCACGGCAGAGGGCACACTTAAACAACCTACTCTGCGCGTCAAAAGCGATCTCGATGCGCAACTCTCAAAAGGGATGAGCAGCATGATTGCCAAAGCAGCAAGCGGTTTTGAAAAAGATTTAAAAGCCAAAATTACGGCAAAAGCGGGAGGTTTGAGCGAAGGACTTTCCGGCGACCTCGGAGATATAGGCTCGCTTCTTGATTCCAAACAAGATGCCCTCGGGGGGATTAACACCAACTTTACGCCCTCTTCGGGCGGAGGCTTAAAACTGCCCGTGAAGCTCTTTTAGGGGTGCAACGCTTGCGCGTGCACGTAAATGTGCCGCCATCCGTAACGCGGACTTCAGTCCGTAGATTTTTTTACATGCCATGCCCTACAGGCTGAAGCCTGTGTTACGAAAGGCTACGCGTCTTGAAGCTCTTTTAAAAGCTCTTTGCCTTTTTTGATCTGCATACACACGATATCTAGCTCCTCTTGAAGCTCTTGGAGATGTTCCTCTCTTTCGATCTCTTTGATAGATTTTTTGATCTCTTTACGTTTGGTACGGAGTTTTTTGAGCAAACTCTTGATAGACTTTTTTTTACTCGATTTTTCAAAATCGTGCAGACGGAGATACTCTTTGGCACTTTGGATAAAATTGGTAAACTTCACGACTCCTCCTTTTTCTTGTCAGATTTTTCCTGTTTATGAAACTCTTTTTCTATTTTCGCTTTTTCGTCCATCATCGTTTTTATATCCTCTTCGTTGATAATCATATGGTTGTCGATATTTTTAATATCGCTCGTTTTGGGGATGAAGATCGCCTCCGCCATCGCTACGAGATTTTTGCTGATATTGTACGCATAGGTGCTGTCGTTCATAAGCGACGTCGCCATTTCGTTGGTGATAAGACGGTTTCTGATTAGCTCATCGAGGGTACCGTTTGTAAGCACGTCGTTTTGCTTGGCATGTATCTTAGCTTTGGAAAGTAACAGCATCATTACATCCTCTTCATCAGTTGTGGCGATGATGTTGATATTGCGCAAGACCTCCGCAAGATTTTTACGTATTTTATTGTACTCATCACGTATATAGCTGTTTTTGCTTTTGGCGTATTTGATGATATTTTTTTGCAGATGTTTGGTGTCTTTGAGCGCTTCGACGATATCGCGGTTGGCGAGTTTGATCGCATATATCTCATCTATTTTTTCCGCGGGAAACTTCCCTTGGGCTTTGGTCGCATAGTCGATAATATCGCCGTAGATCCCTTTGATTTTTCGGTTGTAAAGATCGTCCATATCGACGGGGGTATTGGAATATACGTCTTTGATCACCTCATCAAGATCCGCTGAAGAGACGATACGGCGCGATTTGAGGTTAAGCCCGTTGGCAATAATCTCGAATGCGTTTTCATAAAGGTGACGCGTCTCTTTATAGATCGCGCTCATGAGTGTCGTGGGAAACTCCAACACCGAATCGTTGAGATATTTTACGGTGTCGATCGCTTTCTCCTCGCCGCTCTCTTTTACTCCGATCGCCTTCTCCAAAAATTTCACGAGATTGTCGATAAAAGGGAGCATCACGAGAATCCCTATGGTGTTGAACAAAGTATGAAAAACCGCAAGTTTTAAAGTGTAGTCATCCTCGGCTATCCCTAAAATAGTGCTGAGATAATCGACGCTGAACATAATCTGATGGATCAACAAAATAGCGATTAACCCCGTTACCGCATTAAAAATAAGATGTGCCGCGGCGAGACGTTTGCCCTCTATATTCGAGCTCATAGAGCCGATAATCGCCGTAATGGTGGTACCCACGTTTGCGCCGATGGCAAGTGCGAGCGCATTTTCGTAACTGATCTGCCCTGCGGCGAGTGCGGTGATGATCAGCACGAGCGTGGCATGGGAGGACTGCATAACCACCGTTGCAAAAACACCGATAGCGGTGAAGATCAAGAGCCCTTTGATCCCCGTCACACTCAAGCTTGCAAGGTCGATCGTCGCTTTAAATGCCTCGAACCCCTCTTTCATGTAGTGGATTCCCAAAAACAAAAATCCAAGACCCGCCAAGATATAGCCCACGCCGTTGAGATTGCGGCTTTTTTGAAAAATCAGCACGATCCCAAACACCAGCATAGGCATCGCATACGCGGCAATATCGACCTTAA
>Ga0265295_1003668_pt1 | contig 21944 bp, 17 predicted proteins | sample Munlansysbiofilm_FD_192503 | JGI IMG/M metagenome (GOLD analysis project Ga0265295, IMG submission 192503) | Leachate microbial communities from a municipal landfill in Southern Ontario, Canada - Methane capture system biofilm | ecosystem: Engineered > Solid waste > Landfill > Unclassified ...
CAGCACAAAATGAATTAACCAGCAACGATGTTTCTTGCTCAAAAGGCTTCAGATATGTGCGGTACATCGGTCCAAATGATGTAAAATGCAATCTCTCCGAACTCGAGTTTTATGGTTATCAGGGCGAGGGGAACAATTCACAACTTTCTCAAATCACCAATATAGCCTCCGTAATTATCCATACAAAAAATGCAGAAGATATAGTTAGCAGAGATTATTATCTAAAAGGAATAGTTTCGATTATATCAGAGAATGGTACAAATATTTACACCGACAGCCTTGAAATTAAAGGGAGAGGAAATGCAAGTTGGAGCTTTCCTAAAAAACCTTACCGCATGAAATTATATAAGAAAGCTAGCTTGCTCGGTTTCCCTGCTGTTGAAAAGAGCTGGACTTTGATAAATAATTACGGCGACAAAACACTGATGCGAAATCTCCTAGCTTTTGATTTAAGTGAAAGATTAGAAATACCATATACACCCGCAGGTAAGCCCGTTGATGTTTTTTTGAATGGAGAGTACAAAGGAACCTATCAACTTTGCGATCAGCTGGAAGTGGCAACCGGGCGTGTTGAGGTCGAAAAAATGAGCGCATCTGATGTCACACTTCCTAACTTATCTGGAGGATATATGCTAGAGATGGATGCCTATGCTTATGAGGAAACCTCGTGGTTTACATCAGCAAGAAATCATATTCCTGTTACCATAAAATACCCCAAGGATGACAATATTGTTTTGGCACAAAGCAATTATATTAAATCGCATTTTAACCTGATGGAAAGTGCGGCCTACTCGTCAGGATACACGAATGCAACTACCGGATATAGAAAATATTTAGACGTACCATCATTTCTACGTCACTTTTTGGTGGGCGAAATAAGCGGGAATACCGATACCTACTGGAGTACCTATATGTATAAAAAAAGGAACAACGACCTATTTTACTTTGGACCAGTGTGGGACTTTGATATTGCTTACGAGAACGACATTAGAACCTATCCTATCAATAGTAAACCAGATTGGATTTATCTTTCGGGGAGCACGGCAAACGGCGTACGCGATTTGGTGAATCGTTTATTTACAGATCCGGCTTTGGCCAATCAGCTGAAATCAACCTATGCTTATTATCGCGATAATGGAATCATTACCAAAGAGACCCTGGTGGGTGTAGCAAATGATTATGCGGTAGAAATGAATCAGTCGCAATCGTTAAACTTTATGCGCTGGGATATTCTGAATACCATAGTTCATCAAAACCCAGTGGCACTTGGTTCATATGCCGCTGAAGTTGAACACGTAAAAAACTACATAAGTGCTCGTATTGACTGGATGGACAATAGATTGGCCTATGTGCCCAATGCAGATAATAATGTCTTTTTGCCCGAAGTTTTTATGTGGAGCGGTGTTAACACACTTCATTTGGAAGGCATTACCGGTGAGGTTTTTATTAGGATATATGATTTAGCGGGCCGAGTGATTGCTGCAAAGCAGCTAACGGATTCACATTATTCTATTACTATTAACCCGGGTATTTATATCGTAAATATTTCGGATAAAACGGGTAAATCATTCTCCTTAAAAGGACTTGTTAGATAAAACAGAGCAAACACTTTCCGCTTTTCATTTAATTATTGTAAGGCTTATTTCTACAGTCGCACGAGTTTCTTCGTGCGGCTTTTACTCCAAACCTATACTTTAACGCAGCCAAATTCTAGTATGGCTTTAACGCAATTTTATTATATTTACTAGCAAGTTACCTGCAAACTTAGAAATAAAAAAACTGGCCAACTTAAATTGTTAAACTTTAAATTCGAAAACTATGAAACTACTTAAGACAATAAAAACCATTTTGCTGGTAAGTGTTATGCTAATTTCTTCCTTTGCCTTCTCGCAGGAAAAAGAATTAACTACTGAATATACTTTTAAACTAAAAAAGAGAACTAACCAGTTTGTAATTAAATGCGACTTAAATGATATTAAGATAGTTGCTGAAAAAGACTCTAAGTGTACAAACTGCATTTTCAGTTGGATTAAATACGATTCAACTTATGCTAATCAGTTTGCAGTTGATGGCTATTACCAAGAACTTTTCTCATCAAAAGATTCAAGAAGTGACTTTATTTACACGGTTAAAAGCAATATTCCTAACAGTTATTCTTTTAGGATTCCAAGAAACCTTAGTGTGCATATTGATAATAGTGAGTATCCAACATATGAACAGTACAAATTAAAAAAGCATAATATTGTTATTGAAGGGGTTGAACGTGAGATAAATATTAACACTTTATTATCAAATATAATAATGAGGAATGTTTCTGGTCCTGTGATAGTTTCATGTATCGACGGTGATGTTGACATTGAGTTCACTCCCGAAGGTATTGTTGGTCCTATATCTATTGAAGTAATTAGTGGAAATATTACGCTCCGCATTCCATCTACAGCAAATGTTAGTATTAATGCAAGCACTCTATATGGCGAAATTAACTCTGACTTTGAAACAAGGCAAAATCCTATTCAAACCGATAAAAAAACGGGCTTTAAAACCCTAGACACTGTTCTAAACAATGGCGAAAATAGCATTTCATTATCAATAGCTAGTGGAAAGATAAATATCTTAAGAAATTAGAGTGAACTTATTCTTGTTGTATTCATTAATTTTGATTTAACTAACTAATATGACTGAAGATTAAAGCCAGCAGGTAACAAGGGGTGTAACCAATTTGGGCTGAATGGGTTAGGCAAGCGGGTGGGCGCGCAGAAAAATTTTAACGTGGGATAAATCCCAAGCCCCGCTCTCCCAAACTGGTCACACCCCTAGCCGTTAAGGGCAAGACAAAAAATTGAACCTGAATTCAAGAACTTAACGCAACAAATCAAAACCTTAGATTTTTTGTTTTTTCTGAACGTTAAAAATAGTCTATGCACCTAGCAAATATTGGCAAACTCCATGGGCCGATGCAATAAACCAATATGTTGATCTATTATACCTTAAATAACGAGTCAATAAATCAAAATGATTTATTTTAATTTGGTCTGCTTTTCACCACTTTCCCCGCTTTACAGATTGTTAATTTTACTACATTTACCATCTAGTTAGCACCCATTTAACCTACAACACAAATATTATTACAAAATAAAAAACTTATGAACCTACAAATTAGACATAAACTAATCCTTTTTATGGGGTTTTTTCTGATTGGATTTTTATTACAAAGTTGCCTGGCTTTCAGAGGCATAACCGTTGTGGATGATGCCGTATATTCAACAAGGAGAATTAAGGCAGAGTTTCTTTATGATATTGCACAAGAACATAACTCGCCATTAATAAGTTTGAATCAAAAAATAATTAAAGAGGTTAAAAGCGACTCATGGTATCAGTATAGGGTTTATGATTTTATTCGATTAAAAAGGAGTAGTTTCGGATTAGAGAAGAAGGTGTTTATAATTGTTGATAATGTGCCCTTTAAGGTTGATATTGAATTTATTGAGTCTGAAATATTTTCGCAAATTGATGAACAGCGAAAGGATGTTTTAACCGCAGATTCAACAAAAATTTCAGTGGTAACTGGATATACAGAAAGTCAAAGTAGGGATTATCGGTTTACATACCTAATTGAAAACGAAGTTATTGAAAAGATAGAAAAATCGGGAAATGTTATGCTTAGGTATTATTCAGGTCCCGATTTGATTACAATAAAAATAAGGGGTATCAACCTAAGTAACCTTAAAAAGTTAATAGAATTACAGTAAAACACGCTGGCCAATACAGAGTATAAAACATGGGTTGTTTTATTAAAACCCATATTTTACCCCAGTCAGTTCCTCTGAGATAGTCCATAGTTTTTGTGCATCCTCAGCATTGTGCGATGCTTTTGTTGATTTTACCAATACCGGATATCCTGAGAGTTCCATTAAACCTGAGGGACCATAGAATTCGCCACCCTTTACATTTGTATCAACCGCCGCCCTTAGTTGGGGTAGTGCGCCCGATTTGGGAGTTGGCAAAACTTTTATAATTAAGGGCCTAAGCACTTTAAATAGGAACTTCCCCTCCAGGTGTCGGCCTAGGTTTGTGAATGATGCCCCGGGGTGTGCTGCCACAACCAAGTTGTTGATTCCCTTTGCTTCGAATTTACGCTGAAGTTCATAGGTAAAAAGAAGATTGGCCAGCTTTGAGCGGGCGTAAGCCCTCATGGAGTTGTAACCTTGGGCATTTTCAAACAGCGTATTGTCAAAGCTTATTTTCCACTGCCTATGGGCAAGGCTGCTTACCACAACCACTCTGGAGTTGGGCGTGCGAACCAAAGTATCTAATAAAAGCCCCGTAAGGGCAAAATGGCCTAGATGATTTGTTCCCATCTGGCTCTCAAATCCATCCTTGGTAAGCCCGTATGGGCTTGTCATTATGCCAGCATTATTAATCAGAATGTGCAGCTGCGAGTAGCTCTTGGTAAACATCTGGGCAAAACTTTTTATGGATGATAAATCCATGAGGTCGAGTGCCATTACAATAACTTTTGCCTCAGGATATTCAGTTAGTATTGCAGTTTTTGCAGCTTCGCCTTTACTTTCCGAGCGGCATGCAAGAACCACATCGGCTCCTTTTTGTGCAAGCGCCTTTGCTGTTTCAAAGCCTAATCCGCTGTTTCCACCGGTTACCACTACTGTTTTGCCTGATTGATCAGGCATATCTTTTAAAGTCCACTTTTTAGTTCGCATAAACCAAGAATTAAAAATTTTCAGCCCCAAACTTACAATAAATTGGGAATACCTAAACTACCACTCCCTTCTATGCTACTGCACTTTCCTTTATACGTCATTGCGAGGAGCGTTTTTTGCGACGAAGCAATCTGTTCTTTGAAAAAATCTAATTCGTTAATAAAAGATTGCTTCTCCCGACATAGAGCGTCGGTATCGCAATGACGGATTAAGGCATGGTTTTAATGCAAAAGCCACACGATACAATCGTGCGGCAGCGGAGGGAGGCAAAAAACCTTTACTTACCCCAACCTATAAACCGCCACACCATTTGCCGCTATAAGGATTGGGATACCATCTCCAAGTGCATCCTGAGGGTAAAGTGTTGTTTTTTTGTTGTTGAAGATAAGTTCTGTGGCTTGCCAAGGGTTGCTAGCCGAAAGACCAGTAATTTTAAGGGCATCGGTAGGGATTTTTAGCTTGAGATGATACTCGGCGTGCAAATCAAAATTAAGGACAATCAGCAGAACCTCGTTTTTGTAATGGCGGAGGTAGGCGAAAATCTTGTCACAGTTTAGGTGGTTGTTGGCCCACATCAAGTCGTAAAAGGCACCGTTGGATATTGCCTTGGAATTTAGTCGAAGATCGTTTAGCTTTTGGTAAAAGTTACGCAGCTCTAATTGGTTCTTGCTTAAATGCTGAGCATCAAACTCTCCGTTATTTACCAGCTTCTGATACTCGGTTACTTGCCAGTAATCAAATATGGTAGTTCTACCATCATTGCCACTATATCCTTCGCTATCAATTGCGTTTTCGCCAATCTCCTGCCCAAAGTACAGCATCAAAGGGCCAGCGTTTAGAGTAGCAGCAAGAACCATAGCCGGAACTGCTCGCCAAGGGTTGCCTGCAAATTGTTGCGAAGCAATCCGCTGCTCGTCATGATTCTCCATAAACCGGAGCATTCGATGTGAGAAGCCCTCGTATTGTTGCCAAAGGTTAGTAATCTCTCTTGCCGAACCGTGTCCTTCAAATAGCGAACGGGAGATATCGTACAATCCCACCTTATCGTATAGGTAATCAAAGCCAGCATCGAGAAATTTTTTGTACTCGGAGGGATTATAAACCTCGGCAATAACAATAATCTCGCTGTTAATTTCCTTAACCCTGGGGATGGCCCATTGCCAAAACTCCACGGGCACCATTTCGACCATATCGCAACGTAGCCCATCCACCCCTTTGCTGGCCCAAAATCTCATGATATGGAGCATCTTGTGCCAAGTGCTGGGTATTGGGTCAAAATGTTTCTGATGACCATTTAGGTAGTCAATTCCATAGTTCAGCTTTATGGTTTCGTACCAATCGTTTATGCTGGGTTGTGCAGTAAAAGCATCATTCCCCGTTGCCTTGGCTGGGTACTCAGAGTAGTGCTTTGCACCAAGGGTATAGGGAAAGTTTATGCCTTGTGGAATTTGAAAACCTTTGTTGGGTAGGTAATAAAAGTTATTGGTGGGCAAAAATGCATGGTTTGGATTATCGCTTGCTCCAAGCGTCTCAATATCATCGGGTTGGTTTATGCTACTATATTCGCGGGCAACGTGGTTTGGAACAAAGTCAATTATCATTTTAAGATCCTCTTTGTGGCATCTTTTCACCAGTGCCTCAAATTCGGCCATTCGGCCTTGCGGATTGATGGCTAAATCGGGATCAACATCGTAGTAATCGGTTATGGCGTAGGGTGAGCCAGCTCGCCCTTTTACAATCATTGGGTTATTTGGAGTAATACCGTACTGCTGATAATTGGTGCATGTTGCATGCCTTAATATCCCGGTAAACCAAATATGGGTTGTGCCAAACTCCTTTATTGCTTTAAGGGCACGAGGGGTGAAATGCTCAAACTTAGAGCAGCCATTCTCTTCAATTGTCCCGAATGGTTTGTTCGTTTCTGTATCATTCCGAAACAAACGCGTAAAAACTTGGTATATATTAATTGCTGAAGGCTTATCCATACCCAAATATAGTACAGATTTTTGGTGTGGCGATTTATGACAGCATCAAAAGGTATTGCTATTATTTGTAGGGGCTATATTTTTTTGATATATTCTTAAAACAATGATATATAGCAATATGAAATACTTGCTAAAAATCTGCGTTTCTCAAAAAGTATTCGTTTTTTTGCAGTGCAAAACATTTTATTAATAGGTATGCGATTATTAGTATTCATTCTGCTCATTACCATAGGATTTGCTTCCCAAGATACTGCTTTTGGTCAGCCCGAAACCGAAACCGTAATTGTAATACCTGATACAGTAAAGGTTGATACCATTAACGTTCAAGTTTTAGCTGTTGATGAGCAACGCACCGATACGGTACCTTCAGAAAAACCCATTGAGCTGGTTGATACTAGCGCGGTAGGGGGCAAACCCCATAAGGTTTTAACCGCTACTCAATCCTTGGAATCCATTACCCCGGTCATACCCGATAGTATCCCCACTAAACCTATAACTCTTTCGCCTTCAATGGCGTCAGAATATATAAGTGGCCTAATTAGCTCAAGCGATCTGTGGAGAACTGCGGATGATAAGCTTAAACTTTCGCTATTGCGACTTTTAAATCAGTATAACGAGCCTTACGATAGCATCAGAAATCGTCTTTTAAACTTTAAGTGGGATTCGGTTAAGCTAAAGCAGGTTGATGTAGTTGAAAAAGATACGCTACCCCTCCGATGGTTCGATAAATCGTTTTTTATTGTTGATACCATTCTTCTCGAAAAAAATCCTTTGATAACAAAAAGGACTGTTTTGATGAAGATAATTGATCCGTTGGCTCTTTCAATGTTAGATTTGAAGCAGGATGCAAAGGAACAAGTTGAATTGTTGTTTGAGACAAAGGATACCATCACCGAAAATATAATTGATAAGAAATACCTAGAATCCAAAAAGATTCAGCTTTATGAAATCACCGATAAGGGAATTAATCCCTCATTAAAACACCATAAAGGGTTTAAACCCTACCGTTTTAATAGCGACTCTACTGAGCTTATTATGATTCGAACCCGGAAGGCTTTTACGGTAATCAATGAGTCGCCTTTCCACATTGTTCCCAATAGCAGGATGACAGATTCGCTTAAGACGGCCATTGAAACGCTAACGGCTTTTACCTCCAGTCGCGATTCAATTCTGATTAATGTAAACGATAGGCAAGGCAATAAAAAGCATTTGTGGTTAACCTCAGGCAAGGAAGATTTGCATAGGTATTGGGTGAAGAACTCGAAAAACGACTCGATAACCATTTGGATTGGAAATCCATCGAAACACAATATTGTGCTTTCTCTTGAAGAGGATGTAAACATTGAGCGTCTTGAGAAAAGGATGGTGGATGATATACCGTTTACCACTGCACGACCCGATAGGCAACTCGCAAAATTGAAGCCACTGAAAGAGATCCCCGTTTACTGGAGCTACGGAATTGTAGGTGCATACTCCTTGAACGAGAACTTCTTTTCAAACTATTGGGCACAGGGAGGAGAGAGCTCTTTAACAAGTATGCTCGACATAAACGCCCAAGCAGAATACAGTAATAAGGAGTCGAAGTTGAATTGGGCTACCACTGGCCGACTTAGGTACGGAACAACCTGGACCGAGGATAAAGGGTTTAGGACCAGTACCGATATTGTTGAGGTTAACTCTCAATACAATAAGGTGCTTAGGGAGAAAATAGACCTTAGCTCCATTTTCTACTTTAAATCGCAGGTTGCCGAAGGGAAAAATTACTCCAACGATCCTCCAACTGTTGTTTCAAAGTTTCTAAACCCCGGAGCCATTACAATAGGTGTGGGTTTGGAGTTTAAGCCAAATAAGAAGACTAGCATAAACTTTTCACCCCTATCGTATAGGAATACGTTTGTACTCGACACAGCCACTATTAACCAAACAGTGCATGGTATTGATAAGGGTAAGCGCACAAAGCAGGAGATGGGGGGGCAATTGCTGGCCAAAAATAGTCTTACCCTTTTTAAGGATATGGAGATAAAAAATACCGTAAGGCTTTTCTCCAGCTATTTAAATAAGCCACAAAACGTAGATGTTGACTGGGAGATGAGCGTAGAGAAGCAAATAAGCGTATATTTTAAGATTAGGCTTAACCTGCACCTTATTTACGACGACGATATTCTTTTCCCAATTGTTAACTCTAAGGATGAGCCTGTTATGCTTCCAAGCGGTTTTCAGAAAAAGGCGCCGCGTGCCCAGTTTAATCAGCTGCTTGGGCTTACGCTTGTATTAAAAATTTAACGGGCTATTTTGCGTCTTCAATCTTGTTGGTTACGCCAAGCATTCTGTATAGTTCATTAACCCCTTGGAACGTGTTTTTATCCACAACTCCTTTGTCTCTGGCCTTATCCAGCCAATGGGTTGCCTCACTGAATGCTTTAGCCGATTTTACTTTCTGCTCCTGAACGGCTCGAATGTTAGTTAGCCGCAGGGTTGTTTCATCAATTTCAACCCCCATATTAAAATAGCACGTAGCAATATTCAGGTACACCATTGGTTCATCTGGGGCTTGTTTGTATGCTTCAGTATAGCTGTCAATGGCCTCTTGATACTTGTTCGTTTTTTGGTAAAGCAGCCCTTTGGTAAAGAACAAAGTATGATCTTTAGGCCTTTTGGCTATTGCCTCGTTAAGCCTTTGTAAAGCAATATCAGCATTGTTTGTTTGGTATAGAAGGTCGGTTAACAGCAGCATTAATTTATTATCGAAATTGAATTGCTTTACCCCTTCGTATAGAGTCTTTTCGGCCAAAGTAGTATCTCCCTTTTGCAGGTAAACATCAGAAAGGAGGTGCGTTGTATTAACCGAATATTTCTGATTGTGGAGTTTTGCTAAGTGAGTAATTGCCTTATCCCAATTTTTGCCTTCGTAGGCCGCTAATGCCGCATTATACATCAAATTGGAGTCAACTTCGAGTGAGAGTGATGAGTTTCGGGTTATTTTTAATGCGCATTCAAACGCTTCAAGCGATTCATCATACTTTTTATCCCTAAAGTTTTTTTCTCCAACTTTTTGTAGCTCATTGGCCAAAAGCACAAACTTTGGGGCTATCTGTTTTTCAATCCGCCCACCTCTGTCAAGGGTTAATGCTTTGCTGTATGAGCCATAGGCAACAATTAGCTGATTTGGGTACAGCGCTGTAAGCGAAGCATCATTTTTTTTGATTCCTTCAGTGTAGGCCTGCTGGCATAATAGCCCTTTGTAATACCACGTTCTTGCCCACTTTCTGGAGTCTTTATCTTCAGTCATTCCATCCACAACAACCTTAGCCTCAGTATATTTGCTCGCATCAATAAGGTTAGAGAGTGTTAGGTACTTACTCCTTTGTAATGGTGATATTACAGAGCAACTTGAAAAAAGGATTAGAATGGCAAGCAGTTTTTTCATCATTATAAATTTATGGTCAACTCCAATATAGCATCTTTGTATAAAAAGTAAGGAGCGCTATGTCACTACAAAATTTAATACTAATTTAAATTGAAAAAGTTTCATAGATTTTCGTCCAATATGAACATGCAATTTACCAACTGCTCATACGTATCGATGTACAATTGGAGTTTTCTATATAATCCTACGGATTAGTTTAAAGTACTTAAATGGCACGTATTTAAGCGGCAGATCAATCCAGGTAGGTGTTAAAACTGTGCTACGCTGATTGCTTAAAGCCAAAAAGCTGGTTTTTCCGTGGTATTTGCCCAATCCACTATTGCCAACTCCACCAAACGGAAGATGATGATTGGTTATGTGCATCAATGTGTCGTTGATGCATGCTCCGCCCGAGGTTGATTTGTATAATATCTCTTTTGCATTTTTCGATTTTCCGAAATAGTAAAAGGCTAAAGGTTTTTCCCTTGAGTTGATAAATTTAAGGGCATCTTCAGTTTCATTAAAAGATAATATGGGCAGAATTGGGCCAAAAATCTCGTCATGCATTACAGAATGCTCAGGGAGTACATCATCAAGAATGGTTGGTGATATAAATCGATCCGATTTATCATGCTCTCCACCAAATTTCACGGTGCCATCCTTTAAATAACTTACCAATCGATCATGGGCCTGATGGTTAACTATACGAGGATAAAATTTGCTACTCTTTATGTCCTTGCCAAACATCTCCTCAATGCTTTCAGCAATTTTTCGGATTAATTCCTCTTTTATTGATTTGTGTGCTAAAACGTAATCGGGCGCAATGCAGGTTTGCCCTGCATTAATTGTTTTTCCCCAGGCAATTCGTTTTGCGGCAATGGCAAGGTTGGCATCCTTATCAACAATGCATGGGCTTTTACCACCAAGTTCCAATACCACAGGGGTAAGATGCTCGGCTGCGGCTTTCATAACAACCCTTCCTAAAACAGGGCTACCTGTAAAGAATATAATATCGAATTGCTTTGAGAAGAGCAACTCGTTTGTGTTTCGCCCGCCCTGTACAACGCCTATGTAGTTTGGGCTAAAGGTTTCCTTAATCATCTCCTCCATTACCCTTGCCGTATTGGCTGTATATGGCGATGGTTTTAGTATTGCGCAGTTTCCCGCTGAAATTGATCCAACCAATGGGTTCATTAGTAACTGGAATGGATAGTTCCAAGGCGCTACAATTAATGCAACGCCTAGGGGTTCAAAAATTATTCTTCCCTTTGATGGAAGAAGATGAATTGGAGTTGGAACCCTTTTGGGCTTTGCCCACTTTTTAAGGTTTTTTATATGATTGTCAATCTCTTGATATACTATGCTAATCTCGGTGAGGTATGCCTCTTCGAATGATTTGTGAAGGTCGGTCCAAAGGGCGTCAGCAATTTTTCGCTCATATTTATGAATAGCCGATTTGAATTTTTTGAGCTGCTCAAGCCTAAATTTAATATCTTTTGTTTGATGGCTTGCAAAGAATTCTCGCTGCGCCTCAAGCATATTGTCAATTGTAGTTTGTGTTGTATCGTCCATATAAATATATTTATTGGGTTAGCAATTGCTCTTTTATGCTGTATAGTAAAATCTCCCAAAAGTAATCGATATTAAAAGTTAAAACGAAAACAATTAGGATTAAATTCTGACAATTATTTTATTTAGATGATTCGATAGGCTACTAATTTAGCGATGAGCCTCAAAGACATACACCCAAGATAATTCGGGCTAAATACAGTTCTTGGGTATGGTAGATTAAATCAAACTAAGAAAGCCTACGGGTTGATTTAAAGTGATCGGGGATGCCAAATAATGTTGCTGATGGGTTATTATGCTCAATGCTTACTATGCGAATTTTTAGTTTATCTTTTCGCAAGAGAGTTCGTTCCTCAGTTAGCATTGGGATAAAACCCTCCACATCGGGAATGGCACTAAAAATGGCTAGACTGTATTCTGTTCGCCGCAAAAGGTTAAAAAGTTTAGCAAAAAATTCAAATTCTCCATCGTACATCCAGTAGGCAACCTCTGTGTTCATCCCCTCGTCTCTTACCCTCCATTGGTAGCATTTGTGCCCATTAATTTCCTTAGTATTCTGGGTTTTTTTTACGCTAATGCATTCGTTATCGTTACTGCGATTATTAGCTAATATTTTTACGTATTGCTGCTTGCTGTATGATAGGGCGTAAACCTCTTCTTTATCCAAATTTACGATGTGACTACTCACAATCCTGTTCTTTGTATCGCGCTCATCAATCCTAACCATAGCATCTCTTACGTAGATATTAATATGAATAGTATCAAAAACGGTTTCTCGCACAAAGTTTATATTACCCTTAAACGTGCTGCCATAAACAGCGCTGAATAAGGATAAAAGAATGATTATCAATGCTAAAAATGAAGAATATCTATTTCTCATATTGCATATAATGCTACTGTTACTTATATTTGATGACAGCAATTTTGTTTCGTAAAAGCATGAATAAAAAAGATGATGTTTCTCACCCATATAAGTTAGGTATTGAAGGTGAGGCCTATGCTTTAGATTATGTTAAGGCAATGGGGTATAAAGTATTGAATAAAAATTGGCGTTTTGGTAAAAAGGAGCTTGATATTGTGGCCACAAAGGATAACACGCTAGTTGTTTTTGAGGTAAAAACACGGTTCGGAAACTACTGGGAAGAACCCAAGGATGCTGTAGTGATGCGAAAGCAAAAGAATATAATTGAGGCCGCCGATGCTTACGTTACCCAATATGACATTGATATGGATGTGCAGTTCGACATTATTGGCCTTGTATACAATGGAAAGAGTTTTGAATTGGAGCACATTCAGGATGCATTTTACCCAACCCTTTAACCACTGCAAATGATGAATATTGAAACGCTACGCTTGTATTGCCTAAGTTTGAAAGGTGTAACCGAAGGTTTTCCTTTTGATGAGGAAACTCTGGTTTTTAAGGTTGGTAACAAGATGTTTGTACTTACAAATTTGGATGGTCCTTTGAGCATAAACATCAAGTGCGACCCCGATGAGGCGATTGCCCTAAGGGAGCAATATATGGCGGTAACGCCAGGCTACCATATGAATAAACATCATTGGAATACGGTAATGGTAGATGGGTCTGTCCCAGATAGAACCATTAAGCTATGGATACTTAATTCGTACAACCTCGTTTTGGGCTCATTGCCAAAAAAAGTTCAACAATCAATCATAAATACGTAGTAATTCATAAATTTGGTACAAGAGTTGTAAGGCTATCATCTAATTTGCAATAAACTAAATTCTTAGGATATGAAAACACTGAAGATTTTCATGATACTGTTAATATCGCTTGGCTTTAGCGCCTCTGCACAGGATGTTTACCACGTTACCCGTGTTAACGGAACAATTACCAATTTAGGAACAGGAACTAATGTAATAGCGGGCGAAACGCTAAACCCCGATGACGTTCTTCTTTTCGAGAGCCTTGATAGTTATGCCATTGCCATTGGTTGCAAAATGGGGCGTTTTCAAATTAAAATTCAGGATCCAGCCCAAGCCAATGAGCACCTAACGTTAACCGCAATGGTTAAGGATGCTGCGTTACCTACAAAAATGAGAAATTTGATGCTTGCTCGCTTTAACCCATCGGAAATACAAGTTTCGGATTTGCGCCAGTACTTTGGAAACGATAAGTTTTCGATTATTGGAGATGCGGTTACCATTCCGCTCGATCAGCAAAAGTACTCCCTATCCGACGATAAGTTTATAGTATTCTACTATCGTGTTGATAATAACCCAGTATCAAAAAAGATTGGCCACGATGAACAGTCGCTTATACTTGAAAAGGATAAACTAGTTACAAGCAGCGCAGGCTCAGTTCAGGGTAACGAAATTTCAAACCTAGCAGTTTACGAATATCAAATGTCATCTAGAAGCAGTCAAGAGATTACCCGATTTACCCTTGTTTTTGTTGATAAGAATGAGTTGGTTAGCGAGTTTAATACGATTATTCCGATTTTAAAGCGCCAAAAAATGGCCAATGATGATATAAAGAAATACCTGATTGAGTACTACTACGATTTTTACGGGGCAACCGACTCCAAAACCATTGACACCTTTGCAGACCAAATTGTAAAGAACTACTAAAAGAATATCTAAAGAACCGTCATTGCGATCCGCCAGCAGGCGGAGAAGCAATCTATTAGATCTGAATGCCTAAGATTGCTTCTCCGCCTGTTGGCGGATCGCAATGGCGGGATTGTTTTTTTAAGGTAAACTACTCTTAAAACTGTTGTATCGGTCGATGTAAAGTTCGCCATTTTTGCCTCCTAGGCTTTGCCATACTTTTTCAATGGCTTCAACCCTATCCTCTGGCGATGGGTGAGTGCTTAAAAACACTAGTGAATTAGGCTCACCTTCCATCTTCTCGAAAAAATCGGCAATTGACCTTGGATGATAGCTTGTATCGTACAGATAATGTACTGCATACTTATCGGCCTCATACTCATTATCCCGGCTGTACTTTAAACCGCCCAGCCCTTGAGCAAGTTCGGCTATTATCGTCTCTAACATTGTTGGATTATCGCCTAATACAATGGAAGTAAGAACGCTAAATCCATACTGTTTGGTAAGCATTTGGGTTGAATGTCGTCTATCGGCATGCGCCATTTCGTGAGCCATTACTCCAGCAAATTGAGCCTCATTATCTAAAAACTTTATCAAGCCGGTATAGAAATACATATATCCGCCAGGAGCAGCAAATGCATTTAGCACATCCTGATTGATAATTTTTACCTCCCAAGGAAATCTATCAGCATACCGCAAGTCATTAGATTGTAGTAGGTTATTGAGTATTCTTTCGATATGGGCATAGGCCTCGGGGTATTGAGCCCTGTTGAGGATTGGGTAAGTTGCAGGCTCTGCCAGTATGGTTGAATCGAGCTGCATTCCAAAGGCGATGTCCTGTTCAAGGGTAAAAAAGTTTAGTTTCCCATCATCGCATCCGCTTAGTGTAAGTAAGGTAAATGCAACAGCTATTGTAAATATTCTCCTTGCCATTATTTTAGAGTTTATGGTGAATTGCAGCAAATATACTATAATGTTAATTTATTAGCATAAGCTTTTGTGCAAAATAGTTGTTGACACTATCGTAATTACTCATTACTTTTGAAACAAAAAAGATGAATCTATTCCATGGTGTTGAGTATATTGAGCGAATATTAATATCTGCATTGGTTATTTTAGCAGGAGTTTTAATTATATTTTTTACCATCCGCTGGCTCAGGAAATATCTTAAGGTGCTGAAAGAAAAATTGATTAGGAGAAGAATAATTCGCCGTGCAATTATCCCCAGCCTACTGCTTGTGCTGTTAATTTCCCTAAGGCTTAATTTACCAATACTGTTTTCTGATGAGGATTTATTAGCCAATGCAGCCCAATTTACAACTATTCTGCTCATTATTGCTGGGGCATGGGTTGCCATAAATGCAATGGCAATAACCCGAATTATAATTTTGAGCAATTACGATTTAAAGCAGAAAAACAATCTTCTTGCTCGAAAAATGCATACCCAGCTCCGGATAATTGAGCGCGTTATTCTATTTACCATCATCTTTTTTGCTGTGGCCAGTATCCTCATGACCTTTGAATCCATAAGGCGTATTGGCATTAGCCTTTTTGCATCGGCAGGTGTTGCCGGATTGATACTGGGCTTGGCAGCCCAAAAGGTTATTGGTAGTATGCTGGCTGGAATTCAGTTGGCAATTACCCAACCCATTAGAATTGACGATGTTGTGATTGTTGAAAACGAATGGGGATGGATTGAGGAGATTACCCTTACCTATGTGGTGGTTAGGCTATGGGACAAAAGACGACTAGTAGTGCCAAGCACCTACTTTATTGAAAAACCCTTTCAGAATTGGACCCGCACATCAGCCCAAATAATGGGAACCGTATTTATTTACACTGATTATACCATGCCAATTGAGCCGTTGAGAAATGTGTTTGAGGAAATACTAAAGCAATCGGGTATTTGGGATGGGCAAGTAGCCAATGTGCAGGTTACAAACTCAACAAACCATTCGCTTGAATTGCGCTTTTTAATGAGCGCAATAGATTCGCCAACGCTTTGGGATTTAAGGGTTTTTGCTAGAGAAAAATTGGTTGAGTTTATGCAGCAGAACTATCCCGAAAAATTACCAAGGGCTAGGGTAATGATTGACAAGGACGAAATGGATAAAAATATCCGGTAAATAAGCAAGAGTAAATTATGCAAAAAGTGGTATGTTTGTGGAACAAGAAGCCAGCCTATGTTCAAGATATTTAGCCTATTAATCGCTACCCTTTGCTTTACAGCATTGGCTTATTCGCAGCCAATTGTAAACCATTTTTTGGCTATACCCAATGATGTTAGCCATGGTGGAACATTTAGCAGCATTATTGAAACCTCTGAAGTGCTAATCAAAGGTTACCAGCCAATACCCCACAAAACAGAGAAGAAATTTAATGGTAACGGCCTTATAACTGAACAAATTGCATACAATAGTGCTGGAGGGAAAAGTAGCGAAACCTATTGGGAGTATATGCCAAATAATGGACTAAGAAAGAAACGGCACAAATTTTTTGCCAACCTTTCGGGCTGGAACGAGGAGGAGGTAATTGTTGAGTGGGATAACGAAACCCTTGTTCCGCTTAAAGTTGAAGTACTTAAAAACGGTAAAATATCGCAATGGGCATTAATGACTATGGATACGTTGGGCAGGATAGAGTCGGCAAAGGTTTTTGGGCCAACTGGTGCACACACATATACCGAGAAGTTTATCTACATTGAGCCCTCAAATATGATAAAGGTTATGGTGTATAAGGCCAATGGAGTATTCACATCATCGTGGTCATATCCCTTAAACCGCGAAAAGACTTTTAAACCTGAGTCAATTTCTTGTCAGAGCTATTCCAACGGAGATATTATGCTCGAAAAACTATCAAACGCCCTAAAGGGCGATCAAGCTTACTACTACGAGTATGAGTACGATAATCGAGGAAATTGGATTGAAAAGAGAACCTATCAAGTGAAATTGGGGAAAAACGATAAGATCAAGAACAAAAGCCTTGAGAATAGGGTTACGCGGGAAATAACGTACTGATAGTTTTTTAATCAATCGCTTCTACACGCTCCTTTAAAATGGTTAGAGAATATTACTTAGAAACAAGTTTAAAATTCGTTGGGAAAAGATATAGATTTTTGTAATAAGAGATTTACTCAAAACTTAATCTGCCGTTTTCCGAACTTTTGATCTGTAAAGATGTTTAAGCGGGCTAAACAATCGATGAAGAAGGGATAAATCTTCGGTAGTTATCTCGGCAATTCCCAGTAATTCTCTATCGAAATTTATTGCTACACCGTAACTCGTTGTAACACCTTTAGGTAAATGCGCTAGGGCAGGGTAGCCTTTGTCGTTATATCCAGAAGAAACCGTGTGGATAATGCCCTCAACCAGTCCAAACTCCATATAGGAGTAGCCATCGAGTTTGATATTAACTCGCTGCCCTGACTTTACCTTTCCTGCACCTTCAAATGGAATAATTAAGCGAGCCTGTACTTCGCCTATATCATTCGGTGTAATGGAAAAAAGCGGATCACCAGTCTTAACCTCTTGTACATCGCTCCAAATACCCATGAACGACAATTTACCTGTTGACGATGCAATAAGTAAATAGTTCTTTTCCCAAGCGGACAAGCCACTCACCAGTTGAGAGTATGTGCTACTAACCTCTTCACGCAGTTCTTTTTGCCGGCTATCGAACTCAAATCTTAGGTCAACAATGGATTGTCTCAATCTCTCAACGTTAATGGCCGTATTGGCTATGCTAAGCTCAGCAGACTCAAGCGCTTGCTTTTTAGCAAGGAGCATTGCCTGCGATTTTTCAAAATCGCTTGCAGCAATAACCCCAGCAGCATAGAGCGCTGAATCTCTTTGGAATTGTTTGTGGGTTAACTCAACATCCTCTGCTGAAAGAATACGCTGTCTTTTTAAGCGGAGTGTGTACAGCTCGTACTGTTTTAGCTCTCGCTCCAGCGCCTCAATCTTATGCCTATGCAGCTGCTGATTGTTAAAGGTATTAAAATTGGTTAATGCCCTGTTAAGCTGATTAAACTGGGGTTGAATATCGCCAAGAACAAGATTTCTGAATGTAAATGGTTTTGGTAGCGAATCGGTTAAAGCAAATTTGGACAGCTGATCCTTAAGTTTAAAAATATGCCTGTGGTCCGAAGAACTCTCAATTACCCCCAACGTATCGCCACGGGTAACCCATTGACCATCGGAAACGAAAAGAGCAGCGGGCTTGCCATTGGCACGAGCCACAACCACCGAGGGTGGATTTTCGGCCGTTATAACAGCGGGTGCTACAACCGTATCGGGGTATTGAAAAAAGATACTGCCAATAAATACAACCCCAATAACTGTAAGGATAAGAGTTATTCCCCAGCGAACTATCCAGCGAGGCGGAGTGCCGAGTATTTCGGTGATCTCGTCGGACTTTATGTTTATTTTATTATTTTGCATTATAGAACACAGATTACGCTGATTATACAGATTTACGCTGATTTTAACTCAATTATTATTTTATCTTCAATCTACAAGATCAGCATAGTACTGGCCTACTCTTACCCCTTTATAAAACACTTTAATAGAAACTTGATAATTTGCATTATAGCACACAGATTACGCAAATTATACTGATTTACGCTGATTTTTGAATGATTTTGTATAGACTAGCCTTTTAAATTCTGGCTTTCTTCCAAAATTGAAAAGTAATCCTACCTCCATATTAGTGGCCTTTAAATAGTTTAAAAGTTGGAATTCATGTGCCTCGCACAACGATTCCGCTGCTTTCAACTCAATTATTATCTTATCCTCAATCACTAGATCAGCATAATACTGACCCACTCTAATACCTTTATAAAATACCTCAATAGGAACTTGTGGATTTGCATTTAATCCAATAATCTTCAACTCATGCAAAAAAGCATTCTCATACACTTTTTCTAGGAATCCATACCCTAATGTATTATAAACATCATAAAAAACTCCAATAATTTGTTGAGATAGTTCTTTGTGTAAAAAATCTGCCATAATTTCCGCTTTTAAGAATTTTCTCCAAATACACTTAACAGACAACTTAAAATAAATCTGCGTAAACCCGCTTTATCTGTTTCATCTGTGTTCTATCTAAAGTTCCAACTGATTCTTCACCAGCGTATAGTATGCCCCCTTCTTCTGGCTTAACTCCTTGTGTGTTCCCACCTCAACGATTCTTCCTTCTTCAATTACCACTATCTGGTCGGCATTCTTTACGGTGCTAAGGCGATGGGCAACAACTATTGATGTTCGTCCTTTAATGAACTCTTGCAAATTCTCAAGGATAACCCTCTCGTTGTTGGCATCTAAAGAGTTTGTAGCCTCATCAAAAAAGATAAACTTGGGATCTTTATAAACGGCACGTGCAATAAGGATACGCTGCTTTTGCCCCTGACTCAGGCCATGCCCCTCGCCCCCAATCTTGGTATTGTATCCCAATGGTAGGGTGCTGATAAAACTGTCAATATTGGCAACATGAGCTGCACTAATTAGCCGGCTCTTATCGATAATCTCAACGCCAGGTGCAACGTTTCGAGCAATGGTATCGGAGAAGATAAACCCATCCTGCATCACCACACCGCACTCCTCGCGCCAGCTTCGTAAGCTGTAGGCATCGAGGTTATTGGCTCCAAGCCGAATCTCACCCTTTGCGGGAGGATAAAATCCTAGCATTAGTTTTACCAGCGTTGTTTTTCCGCTACCCGATGTGCCCACAATGGCCGTTTGCTTACCCTCAGGTATGGTAAGGCTCACATCGTTTAGTACCAGCTCCGAGTCGGGTCCCTCGTACTGGAACGAAAGGTTTTGTATGCTCAAACCGGCATCCAAAGGAATATCGGTAATGCGTGAACTATCCATATCCTCCTCATCGTCCCTAAGGTGCACCTCGGCAAGCCTTTCGAGGCTTATTTTAGCATCCTGGGTTACGTTTACAAAGCTGATTAGCTGATCGATGGGGCTGTTGAGCTGCCCAATGATGTACTGAACGGCCATCATCATTCCCAGCGTAAGGTTGCCATCCACCACGCTTTTGGCGGCAATTACGGTGATTATAATATTCTTAAACTCATTAACCAGTAGGGCTCCGCTCTGCTGATACTGGCTTAGTGCAAGACCCTTAACGCCTACGCGGAATAATCTCGCCTGAATACTTTCCCATTCCCAACGCTTTTGCTGTTCGCATCCGCTAATCTTAATTTCCTGCATTCCCTGAATTAGCTGGATAAGGTTGCTCTGGTTGGCCGACATCTGCGCAAATCGCCTGTGATCGAGCTCGGCACGCTTTTTCAGAAAGAGCCAAACCCAAACGGCATACAATGCACTACCTATAAAGAATACAGCAAATATTTGCACACTATAAAAAAGTAGTACTGCACCAAAAACCAGCAGGTTTATCAGCGAAAAAACTACACTGAGCGATGTGCTGGTAAGGAAACTCTCGATACGCCTATGGTCGCCAATGCGCTGCATAAGGTCGCCTGTCATCTTAGTGTCAAAATAGCGCATGGGTAGGCGCATAAGTTTACTAAGGAAATCGGATATTAACGAAACGTTAATGCGAGTTCCCAGATGCAGCAGTATCCAACCACGAATAAACTCCACCGAAACCCTGCTGAGGGTTAATACCAATTGCGCAATTAGCACAAGGTAGATAAAGCTAATGTTGCGGTTGCCAATACCCTGATCGACTATGCTCTGGGTGAGGAATGGAAACAGCAGCTGAAGTAAGCTACCCAGTATTAACCCCAGAAATAGCTGAACCACCATTTTGTGGTACGGCTTAAGGTAACTGAACAGGAACCCGAAGCTACGACGGTTTGGCTTCTCATCGCGGGATGAGTAGAACTCGGGTGTAGGTTCAAGTAGCAGGGCAATGCCACGCTCCTCGCCCTTTGCTGACGGTGCTGCAAGGATACTAGATAGTTCATCGGGCGAAATTCGTACCTCCTTATCCGACAGGTTTATACGGCTCATAATTTCATTGGCTTTTGCGCTATGTTCGCCATCGCCCTCGGTTTTCGATTCAATAGTCGATACCCAACATTTTATGAACTCAGTGCGAGGAAATTTCAGCAATCCCCCAGCGGGGTCGGCCACGTGAACAATTTCTCTTCCCTTTTTACCCGATATTTTATAAACCACCACAAAGTGATGCTGATTCCAATGCACAATAGCGGGTAGGGGGGCTTCATCGCGCAGCTGCTCAAAGCTGAGCTTTACGCCCATGGTACGGAAGCCGATACTCTCGGCAGCACGGCTAATGCCCAGCATACTCACCCCCTCACGGGTTATGTAGCTCCGCTCGCGAAGCGTTTCGAGGTTGTAATGCTTACCGTGATGGCGTGCCACCATCCTTAGGCAGGTAGGGCCGCAGTCCATGGCATCGTGTTGGGGGTAGTGGGGGAAAGGCATTTTTGGAATGTAGAATGATGAATGTTAAATGATAAATGTAAAAATAGCGAAAACTATAACTTAGATGCTAACTGTAATAACAAAACTGAGCATACATTATGTATTTAGGACTTCCTTTAATATACACACCTGAAAATTTGCCAAATGGGGTAATACCCAGCATACTCATCTCCGCCAGCCGGCGGATTATATGGCTACGCTCACGCAGGGTCTCTAAATTGTAGTGCCTGCCTACCGAAGCGAAAGCATAGGTAGGCTTACCGTAGTG
>Ga0265295_1003669_pt1 | contig 21936 bp, 16 predicted proteins | sample Munlansysbiofilm_FD_192503 | JGI IMG/M metagenome (GOLD analysis project Ga0265295, IMG submission 192503) | Leachate microbial communities from a municipal landfill in Southern Ontario, Canada - Methane capture system biofilm | ecosystem: Engineered > Solid waste > Landfill > Unclassified ...
CTCCCCCCTGCAGAAGGAGTTTTTCCACAAAGGGCGTTTTGTCCACATAATAGTATTCTCCGGGATTTTCCCGGATTTTGGCAAAACTCTGAATACCGATGGGCAGCTTTTTCATGGGACTATCCTTCTTTTTATACGGGCTTTTTCAGCATCCCCATATGTCGATGCCGTGGCTGGCCAGGGCCTTCGTCCTGTCGTTGGTTTTTTCATCCCAGCATGTCTGGGTTTTTCTATTCTTATGATGTCAGAATCTGGGCCAGCAGGTTCACCACGCGGTCTTGTTCTTCTTCCCTGAGCCCTGGAAAAAGGGGCAGGCTCATGGCTTCCCTGTAATAGGTTTCAGCCTGAGGAAACTGGCCTTCATGGAAACCCAGGTTGCGATAGTAGGGTTGGGTATGGACGGGAATATAATGCAGATTTACCCCAATGCCTTCTTTTCTTAAAGCCTCAAAGACAGCTTGTTGGCTTTTGCGGATTTCATGGATATGGAGCCGTATAATATAAAGGTGCCATGCGGATTGGGCGTCCGGATGCTGGAAGGGCAGGGTAAGGGGGAGGTCTTTTAACAGCGTGTCATAGCGTTGACGGAGAAAGCGACGTCTTGCCACAAAATCTTGCAGCCTTTCCATCTGACGGATTCCCAGGGCGGCCTGAAGTTCTGTCATGCGGTAATTGAAACCCAGGGCAATCTGCTGATAGTACCATAAGCCATGGGAAGCATGGGTCATGCGGCTTGCCTCCCGCGTGATACCATGACTGCGGAGGAGGGCCATTTTTTCAGCCAGCCTTTTTTCCTGGGTAAGGGCCATGCCTCCTTCCGCTGTGGTGATAATTTTAACGGGGTGAAAACTGAAAATGGTGATGTCGCTGTATCGGCAGTTTCCCACAGGTGCATTTTTATAGGATGCGCCGATGGCGTGGGAGGCATCTTCGATGATGGAAAAACCGTATTGCCGGGACAGCCTGTGAATGGATTCCATGTCGCAGGGCTGACCGCTGAGATGTACAGGAACAACAACTTTGGGTGTTTTTCCTTTTTTCTGGGCTTCCTTGAGCTTTTTTTCCAGGGCCTGGGGAGAGAGATTGAGGGTTTGGGGATCAATGTCCACAAAGTCAATGTCTGCGCCGCAGTAAAGCCCACAGTTGGCAGAGGCCACAAAGGTGATGGGGCTGGTCCAGAGGCTGTCTCCCGGTCCAAGATCCAGGGCCAGGCAGGCGAGGTGAAGGGCGGATGTGGCGCTGTTTACGGCAACGGCATGGGCTGTGCCACAAAAACCAGCGACCTTTGCCTCGAAATCAGGGATTTTAGGGCCCTGGGTGAGAAAATCGGATTTGAGAACATCCACCACAGCCTGTATATCTTCCTGGGAAATGTCCTGTTTTCCATAGGGGATGGGGGATGGCGGGAAGCTCATGGCATATCCTCTTTGCTGGGGATTGTTGCTGGCTTTATTCTGGGCCTTCAGGGTGCATGAAAAAACAGCGCCGGACAAGGACTTTTTCATGGCTCCTGGCCTGCGAAGGTTCCGGCCGTATGCATTCCAGGATGCCTTTTTTGGCGCGGTGTGTGGCACGCTTTTAAAAGATGAGGGTGTAGATGTTTGGATTCAGGGCGAACGGCGAACCGAAAGCCTTGTGAAAGGAAGCCTTTGTGAAAATCGTCATCGTGGGGGCGGGGGAGGTGGGCTATCATGTGGCCCGGCGACTGGCCATGGAAAATAAGGACGTGGTGGTGGTGGACAAAGACCCTGCGGCCCTGCGGCGGGTATCGGACACCCTGGATGTTCAGGTGGTGCAGGGCCAGGGCGGCTCGCCCGTGGTTCTGGAAGAGGCGGGTATCCGGGAAGCGGAGATTCTGCTGGCGGTAACGGACTCCGATGAGGTGAACCTGGTGGCCTGCCTTGTGACGGACATGTTGGCGCCCAACACCCGAAAGCTGGTGCGTATCCGGAATGGGGATTTTGATGCCTGCCACCCCCTTTTACGGGAAAACGCCCCCCATATAGAGAGTGTGATTAACCCGGAAATTGAAGCAGCGCGCACCATCGAACGCCTGATTCGTGTTCCGGGAGCCGTTGAGACCGGAGAACTTGTGGGCGGGTTGGTGCAGTTTGTGGGGCTTCGACTGGATGCGGGTTCTCCCATGGATGGGGTCATGCTTCCGGATCTGCCCAGGCATCTGGGCGGGGCAAGAACCCTGGTGGCTGCGGTGCTGCGGGATGAAAAACTCATTATCCCCACGGGTGCGGACTGTCTGCAGTCCGGAGATCTGATCTATCTGGTCAGTGAAAAAAACCGGCTTCTGGATGTGCTTTCCGCCTTTGGAAAAATCCGAAAACCCGCACGTCGGATTCTCATTGTGGGAGGGGGGCGTCTGGGGCTTCGTCTGGCGGCTTCCCTTGAAAAACAGCAGTATCAGGTAAAAATTGTGGAGCGCAGGGCCCAGCGATGCCGGGAGTTGGCCGGTCTGCTGGACAAAACCGTGATTCTTCATGGAGATGGATCGGATCAGAGCCTTCTGATTGAAGAAAACATCCGGGGTATGGATGGGGTGGTCACCCTTACCGGCGACGAGCAGACCAATATTCTGGTTTCCCTTCTGGCGAGAAAGATGGGTGTGGATATGGCCATTACCCGCCTGACAAGGTTTTCCTACTTTCCCCTGATGCCCACCATTGGCATCCATCAGATTGTGAGCCCAAGACTTTCGGCCATTGACTCCATTCTCCAGCACATCCGGCGTGGGAAGGTGCTGGCTACCCTGTCCATCCAGGGAGATCAGGCGGAGGTGCTGGAGGCGGTTGCCTTGCCCACCTCCGATATTGTGGGTAAACCCCTCCGGAATCTGGCTTTTCCCAAAGGCGCCCTTGTCATCAGCATCATCCGGGGCAGTGAGATCATTATTCCCTCGGGCGATTCTGTCATTGCACCGGATGATCGTGTGGTGATTTTTGCAAAAAGAAAAACGGTGCCCAAGGTGGAAAAGGCCCTGACCGTTAAGCTGGAGTATTTCTAAATGAATTGGCGCATCATCGGACAGGTGGTGGGGATTCTCATGGTGGCCACAGGGCTTTCCATGCTTTTTCCCCTGGCCTGGTCCCATTGGTATGAAGATGGTGGTGAAAAGGCTTTTTTGCTCTCCATGGCGTTCTGCTGCCTTGGGGGCGGGGTTTTGTACGGAATGCTGCGTGGTCCCATGGGAGAAGGGCTTTCCCAGAAGGATGGCATGAGCATTGTGGCCGCAGGCTGGGTGGCGGTTTCTTTCTGCGGCAGTCTGCCTTTTTTCTTTTCCGGGTTCGTGCCAGGATTCACGGATGCTTTTTTTGAGTCCGTATCCGGTTTTACCACCACAGGAGCATCCATACTGGAAGATATCGAGGCCCTTCCCCAGGGGCTTTTATTCTGGCGCAGTCAGATTCAGTGGATAGGGGGCATGGGTATCATTCTGTTTTCCATTGCCATCCTGCCCTTTCTCGGAGTGGGGGGCATGCAGCTTTACAAGGCGGAGGTGCCCAGCCCTGTGCCGGATAAACTGAAGCCCCGGATACAGGAAACAGCCCGGATTCTCTGGAAGGTTTACCTGCTTTTTTCCCTTATGATGTTTGTGCTGCTTCTCTGCGGTGGCATGGATGTGTTTGACAGCCTCTGCCATACCTTCACCACCATGCCCACCGGCGGGTTTTCCACAAAAAACCTTTCCATTGCCCATTATGAGAGCCTTTATATTGAAAGCGTGATCATGTTTTTTATGGTGTTGGCGGGGATTAACTTTGCGCTGCACTTTCGACTGCTCAGGGGGGATGGTTTATGCTTCTGGCGAGACGGAGAATGTCGTTTCTTCCTTCTGGCCCTTGGCGGACTTGTTCTGTTTGTTTCCCTGGGGCTCTGGGGCAGGGTCTATGAGACCCTGGGAGAGAGCCTGCGCTATGGATCCTTTCAGGTGATTTCCATTGTGACCACCACAGGTTTTGCCACGGCGGACTACACCTTCTGGACGCCTGCGGCCCAGCTTGTGATTTTTTTCGGCATGTTCACGGGTGCCTGCGCAGGATCCACATCCGGCGGCATCAAGCTGATCCGATTCATGGTCTGTGCCAGATACTGCCACAAGGAATTGTTCTCCCTTGTTCATCCCAGGGGGGTGCGGGAGGTGAAGCTGGGAGGACGTGTGGTGCCTGAAGGCGTTATTCATGGCATCCTTGGTTTCATGGCGCTTTATCTGGGGATCTTTGCCCTGGGGGCTTTGGTGCTGACCACCCTGGGCTCCGATGTGGTGACCGCTGTGACCGCCACAGCCTCGGCTCTGGGAAATGTGGGGCCGGGTTTTGGCGCGGTGGGGCCTGCGGAAAATTATGCGGGGATCTCCGTTTCCGGAAAATGGGTGCTCGCCTGGCTCATGCTTTTGGGGCGGCTTGAAATCTATACCCTGATTATTTTTCTGCTGCCTGAGTTCTGGCGGCAGTAAAAAGACGAAAGCCCAGCTGGGTTGCCCTCATAATCCGAGGGATATTGTGGATGTTTGTGAAAAAAAGAGGCGCACGCTTTGCCGGAAACCATGCTTCTGGGGAGGTTTTCGGACCTGGTTTTCAGAAAGAGGGGGGCGATAAAGGGGAGGGGAATCCTCAGGGCTGGAAGGGGGCTTAAAAGGGCTTGTGGATATAAAAGCTTGGATAACAGGTGTTTGGGGCTTTTTTGGATGGCAGGCCCTCTGTCTGCGTAAAAAAAATAAAGGGGATGTTTTTTTTATGTTGACACAGGTCGGCATCACGGGTAGATAAGCACTCGTTTTTGACGGTCACACGGGTCGTTAACTCAGCCGGTAGAGTATCTGCCTTTTAAGCAGAGAGTCGTTGGTTCGAATCCAACACGACCCACCACCCATAAGTCCCCATCGTCTAGCCCGGTCCAGGACACCGGCCTTTCACGCCGGCGACAGGGGTTCGAATCCCCTTGGGGACGCCAAAAAAAAGAAAAAGGGGTTACCCATAGGGGTAGCCCTTTTTTTGTGCGTGAAGAAAAACGGTCTTTGCAGTCCATGTCCCAAAAAATAAGGAAAACATGCTATGAAACCAGTGGTTGCCCTTGTCGGACGGCCCAACGTAGGAAAGTCCACCCTTTTTAACCGCATGACCCGCAGTCGGGACGCCATTGTGGATGACATGCCAGGGGTGACGCGGGATCGTCATTTCGGTGAAGCCCGTTGGGACAATAAGGCCTTTATTCTTGTGGACACGGGTGGTTTTATTTCCAATGACACGGATGCCTTTGCCGCTCATATCCGGGAGCAGGTACTGCTGGCCTTGGAGGGCGCGGACCATGTGGTGCTGGTGTTGGATGGCAAAAGTGGCATTTCCTATTATGACCGGGATCTTGTGAATCTGTTACGGGAAAAGGGTAAGACTTTTTTCTGTGTGGTGAACAAGATCGACAGCGAGCGGCATGAGACGGCCCTCCACGATTTTTATGCCCTGGGCATTGAAGAGCCCTTTCCCTTGTCTGCGGAGCACGGGTACGGGTTTTCGGATTTCATGGAAGCTCTGACCGAAGACATGATTCCCATGGAAGAAAACCTGGCCGATGAGGTGCCTGAAGGGCCCATCAAGGTTGCGGTGGTGGGTCGACCCAATGCGGGAAAATCCTCTCTTATTAACCGTCTTCTCGGGGAAGACCGTATGGTGGTGAGCGAGGTGGCGGGCACGACCCGGGATGCGGTGGATTCCCTTGTACGCTTTGGCGGAAAATCCTACCTTCTTATTGATACGGCAGGAATCCGGCGCAAGGGCAAGGTGACGGAGCGCATAGAAAAATTTTCTGTGATTCAGGCTTTAAGAGCCCTGGAGCGTTGTGATGTGGCCCTGATTCTCTTCGACGCCTCGGAAGGTATCACAGACCAGGATGTGCGGGTGGCGGGCTATGCGGCGGATCGTGGTTGCGGTTGTATTTTTATCTGCAACAAGTGGGATCTTCTGCCTGCGGAAGAAAAGGATGTGAAGCGTGTGAAGGCGGCCATTGCCATGGAAGCCAAATTCCTGGCCTTTGCCCCTGTCTTAACCATCTCCGCCCTGACCGGGCAGCGGGTGAACCAGATTTTTCCCACGGTGGACGCGGTGTATGCCCAATACACCAGTCAGACCGGCACCAGCCATCTGAACCGCATCATTGAAGAGGCCACGGCGCGTACGGAGCCTTCCCTGCACAATGGCAAGCGCATTAAGTTTTATTTTGCATCCCAGATCCGCACTGCGCCACCGCGCTTTTCTCTGGTTACCAATTACCCCGATGCCGTGCATTTTTCCTACAGGCGTTATCTGGTGAACCAGATTCGGGAGGCTTTGGGGCTTGACCTTACGCCCATCCGTCTGGAGTTCAAGGAGCGCAGTGGTCGAACGGATTATAGTGAGAAAAAAACCAAGCCTTCTCCTGAGCTTGTGCGCAAGCTCCAGGCAAAGAGGCGGCAGCGTAAACGCAGGAACCGTTAAGGCGGCCCATGGACGATCTTTTTGAGGCATCGTCGGATTCGGAAAAACCTCTGGCGGAGCGAATGCGGCCTGAGACCCTGGAAGATCTGGTGGGTCAGGAGCACCTTCTCGGGGAAGGCGCTGTGCTCCGACGAGCCATCCGGGAGGATCGCCTTTTTTCCATGATCCTCTGGGGGCCGCCGGGCTGCGGTAAGACTTCTCTGGCCAGAATCCTTGCAAAGGAGAGCCGTAAAGCCTTTGTGCAGATTTCTGCGGTTTTTTCCGGCGTAAGGGAAGTGCGGGCCATTATTGAGGAAGCCCGGGGCAGGCGGCGGATGCAGGGTCGGGGAACCCTCCTTTTTGTGGATGAGATCCACCGTTTCAACAAAGCCCAGCAGGACGCCTTTTTAAAGCATGTGGAAGAGGGGCTCATCACCCTCATCGGAGCCACGACGGAAAATCCTTCCTTTGAGGTGATTGCAGCCCTGCTGTCCCGCTGTCGGGTGCTGGTGCTGAATCCTGTGTCCGAAGAGGCCTGTGTCCGGGTTCTGCAAAGGGCCTTGACCGAGGAGCGGGGCCTGGGGCGTCTTGGCATCGGGGCCGAAGAGTCTGAATTGAACCAGATGGCCGGGATAGCAGGCGGGGATCTGCGGACGGCGCTTTCCGGCCTTGAAATGGCGGCTTTCCACTGCCTGGGGCGAGGGGATGGAGGGGGAGTCCGGCGTATTCTCAAAGAGGATGTGGCCGCTGCGTTCGGAGACCGGGTACTGCGGCACGACAAGGCTGGGGATTCCCATTTCAATCTCATCTCGGCCTTCCATAAAAGTCTGCGGGGAAGTGATCCGGATGCGGCCTTGTACTGGCTTTTCCGTATGCTGGAAGGGGGGGAGGATCCCCTTTACCTTGCCCGGCGCATGGTGCGCTTTGCATCCGAAGATGTGGGAATGGCGGATCCCGGTGCTCTGGCCATGGCCCTTTCCGCCATGGAGTCTTACCGTTTTCTGGGTTCCCCCGAAGGGGAGGGGGCGCTGGCCCAGGCGGCGGTCTATCTGGCCACAGCGGCCAAGAGCAATGCGGTTTATGTGGCCCAGAAGGCTGTGGTGGCCCGGATCCGGGACACGGGCGCTCCGCCCGTTCCCCTGCATATCCGCAACGCGCCCACGCAGCTGATGGAAAATCTTGGTTATGGCCGGGAGTACCGCTACGCCCACGATTATAAGGATGCCTATGTTCCCCAGGAGTATCTTCCCGAAGACCTGAAAGGGGACTCTTACTACCATCCCTCGGATCGGGGATATGAGAAACTCGTGGCCCAGCGTATGGAACATTGGCGCAGGCTGCGGGACGAGGCCCGGAAAAAGGGCCTGCCAGCATCAAAGGTTTAAGGCTTCCATGTAAAAGAAACCCTGCCCGTTTCCCTGCCTTCTGCATCCCAGCTGACTTCCGTAAAAAAAATTTCTTTGCTCCTGTGAACCCGTAAAATGGTACTGCTGCGCGTGCCGTACTGGGGACTTACAATGAAAAGGGGGGACAGGATGCGCTCCCACTCAAGCCCCATGCCTGTATCTGGAAGGGCTGCGTCCGGAGGCCTGTTCCGGTTCTGCAGGAGGTGGATGAGGTCTTCCTCCTGGGCTCCCTTGGTGAGGGATTCCTGGAGGAGGGCGCATCCCAGGCTCACCTTGGGCCAGGGTGTGTCCAGAAGATGATTGGAAAGTCCGTGGACGCCGGGGGGGATGGGGATGGGTGGGGCTTTCTCGTTGCTGTAATAAAAAAGACGATCCGGTCTGCCGCAGATAAGGTTGAAGCCATTATACAGGTGGCCCTTTTCCTGAAGATTCCGGAGAAAGGCTTCGCTTGGGGTGTTTTGTCTGAGGTATTCCGCCACAAGGTGTCCCCGGGAGGGCGGGTTTTCTTTTTTCAAAAAAGGATTTCTGTAGTTGGTGAGGGCTGCAAGGCGCAGACTCTGGGTGTGGATTCCCATCCATGTGCCGCCTTCCTGAAGATCCTTTCCCCCGAGAATATCCGGGTGATCCTCCCAGAAGGAAGCTGTCTGGGTGGGTCTCTGGTGGAATTCATCCCTGTTGGCCGCAATGACCAGTGGCCAGTCCCTGTGATGGTGCAGTGCAAATAAAATGAGGCACATAAACCTTTTTTCCTTCCCTGAGGCCGCAAGCTCGGCTGTAAAACGTTTTTTTGGATTTTAGCTGCAACGCCGTTCTGTTTTGCTGTACTTTGTTCATCTGTGTATTGACTTTCCTCCCATCTCCGGTTAGCGTCAGGAAATTCGGGGAAAACCACGTATACTATAGTGCGGGGGCACTTGGCATCGCAAGGAGGATAAAGGCATGAAAGAAGTTGTCATTGTCAGCGGATCCAGGACAGCGGTAGGGGCTTTTGGCGGTGTTCTCAAGGATGTTTCCGTAAAGGAGCTTGGGGCGACGGTCATGAAGGACGTGCTTAAAAAAGCAGGTCTGCGGCCTCAGCCCAATGCGGAAATGGAAGCGATTTATCCGGATAAGCTCAAAGGGCAGGGGCGCATTGAGCTGGAAGCCGGAGGCTATGATTATGATGACAGCCTGACGCCCATTACCCTGGATGAAGTGATCATGGGGAACGTGCTCCAGGCCGGTCAGGGTCAGAACCCGGCCCGTCAGGCCATGATTGCCGCAGGTATTTCCAAGGAAACGCCTGCTTTCTCGGTGAATAAGGTCTGTGGTTCTGGCCTGAAGGCCATTGCCCTGGGTGCCCAGGCCATCATGACCGGTGATGCAGAAGTGGTGCTGGCCGGTGGCCAGGAAAGCATGAGCAATACGCCCATGGCCCTGATGAAGGCCCGCTGGGGACACCGTATGGAACTGACCGGTGTGGGGCCTGTGCATGACCTTTTGGTTTTTGATGGCCTGTATGAGATTTTCTACGGGTATCACATGGGGATCACCGCAGAAAATATTGTGGCCAAATATGGCATTTCCCGCGAGGATCAGGACAAGGTGGCTGTTCTCAGCCATGCCCGGGCCATGGAAGCCATCCGCAGCGGCGTGTTCAAGCCCGAGATTGCCCCTGTGGTGCTGAAGGGCCGCAAGGGAGATACGGTCATTGATACGGACGAAAGACCCATGGAAACCTCCATGGAAAAAATGGCCAAAATGAAGCCCGCCTTTAAAAAGGATGGCTCTGTTACGGCGGGCAATGCCTCCGGTATCAACGATGGTGCCGCAGCTGTGCTCATGATGAGCGCGGAAAAGGCCAAGGCCATGGGGCTGAAACCCATTGTGAAAATCAAGGGTTTTGCCTCCGGAGCCATGGATCCTGCCTATATGGGGCTGGGTCCTGTCCCCGCCATCCGCAAGCTTCTGGGTCGCACGGGGATGCAGATGGGCGACATTGATATGATCGAACTCAATGAAGCCTTTGCGGGTCAGGCCATTGGCTGCATGATTGAGCTTGGCATTGACTATGAAAAGCCCAATGAGCTGGGCTCCGGTATTTCCATTGGTCATCCCATTGGCGCAACGGGTGCGCGGCAGATGGTTACGGGCATGTACCAGATGCAGCGCAAGGGCTATGGTACAGGTATTGTGTCCATGTGCATCGGCGGTGGTATGGGTATGGCAATGATTGTGGAAAAGGTCTGATCTGAGTAAGGCAGGTAAAGGCTCCAGGACCTTAAGAGGCCTGAATCCTTTTTGCCAGGCCCGAAAGGGTGCCAGCTGACTTTCTGATTTTGAAGAATGCAGGATCATATCCGCCTTGGGGTGGGTGTGATCCTGTTTTTTTTATGGGTATGGGAGGCTTTGAAGGGAGCATTTTGGCGGATGTGGTGAAAAAAGGTCGCAGGCTTTGTTCAGGGATGGTATGATAGCACGTTTCACGCGGGGCCTTTACCCTAGGAATAAGGAGACCCGCGAAGACGTCCGCTTTCAAAGGGCGAGTCCTTACCCCTGTAAAAAATGCGAAGTCTGCGGAAGGCGGGCGACGTGGAAAATTTAAAAAATCCATAAAAAGGGAGACTCTTTTGTATGTCTTTTTCAAAAGGTTCATCCCGGCGGAAAACAGGATGTGTCCATGATTGATACAGAGTTGCGTGGTGAAATCAGCATTGAACGCGAGATGCGGCAGTCCTATCTTGAGTACGCCATGAGCGTGATCATCGGCCGTGCCCTGCCGGATGTGCGGGACGGCCTGAAGCCCGTGCACCGGCGTGTGCTCTTTGCCATGCGGGAACTCAAGAATGACTGGAACCGTCCCTACAAGAAATCTGCCCGCATTGTGGGGGATGTGATTGGTAAGTATCATCCCCATGGGGACGCGGCGGTGTATGACACCATTGTCCGCATGGCCCAGGATTTTTCCATGCGTTATACCCTGGTGGACGGTCAGGGTAACTTCGGCTCCATTGACGGTGACTCTCCGGCGGCCATGCGTTACACAGAAATTCGTATGCAGCGTCTGGCCCAGGAGATGCTGGCGGATCTGGACAAGGATACCGTTGACTTCATTGCCAACTATGATGAATCCCTGGAAGAACCCCTGGTGTTGCCTTCCCGCTTTCCGGCCCTGCTGGTCAACGGTTCTTCGGGCATTGCCGTGGGGATGGCCACCAACATCCCTCCCCATAACCTGAGGGAAGTGGCGGATGCCATTATCGCTGTTATAGAAGATCCGGACATTGATGTGGCGGAGCTGCTGCGGATTCTGCCAGGGCCGGATTTTCCCACAGGTGGTATCATTTATGGCAAATCCGGTATTCTGGAAGCCTATCGCACGGGACGGGGCATCATCCGGGTCCGGGCCCTCATGGATCTTGAAACCGATCCCAAAAGCGGCGCTGAAACCCTGGTGGTCAGGGAGTTACCCTACCAGGTGAACAAGGCCAGGCTTGTGGAAAAGATTGCTGAGATGGTGCGGGATAAGCAGTTGGAAGGGGTGCGTTATGTCCGGGATGAATCAGACAGGGATGGCATGCGCATCGCCATTGGCCTTAAAAAAGAGGCCATGCACGAGGTGGTGACCAATCAGCTTTTCAAACATACCCAGCTGCAGAACAGTTTTGGCATCATTTTTCTTGCTGTGGTGAACAACCGGCCCGAACTTCTGACCTTAAAGGAAATTCTGAGCCACTTTATCCGCCATAGAAAAGAAGTGATCATCCGCCGCACCCGATTTGATCTGAAAAAGGCGGAAGCCCGTGCCCATATCCTTGAAGGCCTCAAGATTGCTCTGGACCACATTGATGAGGTGGTGGCCCTGATTCGTAAGTCCTCGTCTCCTGCGGAAGCCAAAGACGGGCTCATGGCGCGCTTCGGGCTTTCGGCCCTGCAGGCCCAGGCCATTCTGGATATGCGCTTGCAGAGGCTGACGGGGCTTGAGCGGGATCGTATTCTGGAAGAATACGCAGCGGTCTTGAAAGATATTGCCTGGTTCAAGGAAATTCTCGGCAGTGAGACCCTCATCATGGATATCATCCGCCAGGAAATGGTGACCCTCAAAGAAGAGTTCGGAGACGGTCGCCGCACGGAGATTGTGGAAGCTACCCGGGAGATCGGTATGGAGGACCTCATTGTCGAAGAAGACATGGTGGTGACCCTCACCCGCACCGGGTATATCAAGCGCAATCCCATTACGCTGTATCAGAGCCAGCGGCGAGGCGGACGGGGAAAAACCGCCATGACCACACGGGATGAGGATTTTGTGACTCGCCTTTTTGTGGCCTCCACGCACCACACCTTCCTCTTTTTCACGAACCTTGGCAAGGTGTACTGGTCCAAGGTCTGGGAGCTGCCCCAGGGTGGCAGGACCAGCAAGGGCAAAGCCATTGTGAACTTTCTGAATCTGGAGCCCCAGGAGCGTCTGACCACAGTCCTTGCGGTTCCGGATTTTGAGGAAGATCGCTTCATTCTCATGGCCACCCGCGAAGGCCTTGTGAAAAAAACGGATCTCATGGCCTATTCCAGGCCCAGGGCAGGGGGGATCATTGCCATTGATCTGGTGGAAGGCGATGCCCTCATTGCCGCGCGTATCACGGACGGCAGCCAGGATGTGTTTCTGACATCCGCAGAAGGAAAGGCCATCCGTTTTCCGGAATCCGATGTGCGGCCCATGGGCCGGGTATCCCGCGGCGTGCGGGGCTTGCGCATGGATGAGGGGGATTACATTGTGGGGATGGAGGTCACAGGCCAGGGCAATACCCTCTTTACGGCCACGGAAAACGGCTATGGCAAACGGACGGATATTGAAGCCTTCCCCCTGCAGCGCAGAGGGGGCAAGGGTGTGATCGGCATCCGCACCGATGGCCGCAACGGCAAGGTGGTGGCCATGGTGCTGACGGACGATAAAGATGATGTGATGCTGGTGTCCGACAAGGGACGCCTGATACGAACGTCCGCGTGCAGCATTTCTGTCATTGGCCGGGCCACCCAGGGTGTACGGCTCATTCAGATGGAAGAAGGCGAGAGACTCATTGATGCGGCGCGTCTGGATGAGGATGCCCGGAGTGATGAAGATGATCTGGATGCGGATGCGGGGGTTTGCGAACCCACGGATCTGGAATAGGATGACGCATATATGGCACATCGGGAAATAGCGGCATTTCAGATAGGGGTTCTGGGTGCAGGCAGCTGGGGGACGGCCCTTGCCATGCTGCTGGCGGATAAGGGGTATCCTGTGACCCTCTGGGCCTATGAAGCGGAAGTGGCCAATGAGATTGCCGAGCTTGCGGAAAACAGGACCTATCTTCCTGGAATCCGTCTGCCGGAAAACCTCAGGGCTACGACGGATATGGCGGCGGCGGTGCGGGATAAGGCGATGGTGTTGTTTGTAACACCCTCCCACGTGATGCGGGAAACGGCCCGAAAGGCGGCTGGAGACATCGGAAGAGAAACCCTCCTGGTAACAGCTTCCAAGGGCATTGAAAATGTGACCCATAAAACCATGACCGGGATTTTACAAGAAGAGATTCTGCACATCCCGGAAGATCATCTGACGGTTCTCTCTGGCCCCAGCTTTGCCCGCGAGGTGGGAGAAAAGCGGCCAACGGTTGTGACCGTTGCAGCCAGAAATCCGGAGATTGCCCGACAGGTTCAGGAAATTTTTGCAAGTCCTGTTTTTCGGGTGTACACCACAGAAGATGTCATGGGCGTGGAAGTGGGCGGGGCCATGAAAAATGTCATTGCCATAGCCGCAGGCGTGGTGGATGGCATGGAACTGGGACTCAATACCCGGGCGGCCCTCATTACCCGCGGACTTGCCGAGATCCGGCGCCTGGGGGTGGCCATGGGCGCCAATCCCCACACCTTTTCCGGACTCTCCGGAGTGGGCGATCTCATGCTGACCTGCACGGGTTCCTTAAGCCGGAATCATACCGTAGGTCAGCTTCTGGGCCAGGGAAAATCCCTGGACGCCATTCTGAAAGAGATGCGTATGGTGGCCGAAGGCGTGAAATCGGCCCGCTCCGTGTACAACCTTTCTGCAAAACTTGGAGTGGAACTTCCCATCTGCAACGAGGTCTACCGGGTGCTTTATGAAAACAGCTCACCCCGGGATGCGGTGGATCGTCTCATGAACCGGACGCTGAAGCAGGAGTTTGATGATCTGATCTGATGGTGGCAAGGCATGCCGGACGGAGCCGGGGTGTTTCAGGATGGACTGGAGAGAGTGCTGCTATGGATGCAAAGTCCACGCAGGAAGGGCACCGCAAGCGTCTGCGCAAACGATTCCGGGAGTCGGGGCTGGAAGGCTTTCAGGACCATGAGGTTCTGGAGTTGCTGCTGACTCTGGGAACGCCCAGAAAGGATTGCAAGCCCCTGGCCTGGGAGCTTTTGAAGCGTTTTAAAACCTTAGCTGGTGTGTTTGAGGCGGGTTTGGGGGAGCTTTGCGAGATTCCTGGGGTTGGGGAGACCAACGCCATTCCCATTCGTCTGGTGAAGGCCGCTGCGGATCGTTTTTTAAAACAGCGCATTGTGGGGAAAGAGATTCTGGGAACTCCCCGCGCTGTGATGGATTATCTTTACCATCGTTTGCGTGAAAGCAGCCGGGAAGCCTTTCTCGTGCTTTATCTGGATGTGAAGAACCGGCTGATTGAGGTGGAAACCCTTTTTGAGGGAAGCCTTTCCGCAAGCCCGGTGTATCCCCGCGAAGTATTGCGTGCGGTTTTGGCCCATCAGGCGGCCTCGGTGATTCTTGTGCATAACCACCCTTCGGGAGATGCGGAGCCCTCCAGAGAGGATTACGCCATCACTCGGCGTCTTGTTCATGCCCTGGCGCCGGTGAATGTCACGGTGCATGAACATCTCATTATCGGCAACAACTGCCACCACAGTTTTGCGGAAACCGGAGTGATGCGGACCCTGCATCAGGAGGTGCGGGATGCGGAAAGCGCGTTTATGCGGGAATGGGGGCCACGATGACCTCCAGCAATGAAACCTCGCTACCGGCCTGTTTTGGGATGCTGGACAAGGTTTTTCCCCAGGGCGAAGGAGGGCTGCGGGAAAGCCCGGATTCCTGCCTGGCCTGCGGGGAAAAAACGGCCTGTCTGCGTGCGGCCCTGGAAGGGGCGGATGGATGGAAGGCAGAGGAAGAAAAAGTGGACCGTGCCTATGCTTCGGGGCATCTGGGATTTTTGGGGAGATGGTCCAGGCGCAAGGCCTTGAGTCTCAGAAAAAAAGAAAAACAAGGGTGAGGAATGTCCGATTGCGGAGTCTTGCCTGCTGGAAAAAACGTATTTGGGAAAATGAACGCATAAAAATGGGGAGGGGTTTGTGAAAGGGATCGTGGATCTGCCGCTGGCGGGAAAACGGGTTTTCATACGCGTGGATTTCAATGTGCCCATGGACAAGGCAGGGAATATCACAGACGATACCCGCATTCGAAGGGGTATGGAAAGCATCCGTTTTGCGGCGGATTCCGGAGCCCGCGTCATTGTCGCCTCCCATCTGGGTCGCCCCAAGGGACAGGTGGTGGAGGCCTTGAGCCTGAAGCCTGCGGCGGAGCGTCTGGCCTCCCTTTTGGGGCGGCCCGTTGCCATGGCCGGGGATTGTATCGGCCCCAAGGTCGGGGAAGCCATTGCAAAACTGGAGCCTGGTGACATCCTCATGTTGGAGAATCTGCGTTTCCATCCGGAAGAACAGGCCAATGATGCGGCCTTTGCAGAACAACTTGCGGATTTCTGTGATATCTACATCAATAACGCCTTTGCCGTATGTCACAGAAAACATGCGTCCGTGCATGCCATTTGCGGCTTTGTAAAGGAAAAGGCCGCAGGCCATCTCCTGATGGATGAGCTGCACTATTTTGAGTCCGCCATGGGGGCTCCTGCCCGGCCTCTGGTGGCCATTGTGGGGGGAGCCAAAATTTCGAGCAAGCTCAAAGCCTTGGAAAACTTGCTTCATCGTGTGGACAAGGTACTCATCGGTGGTGCCATGGCCAACACTTTTCTGAAGGCTTCCGGAATTTTTGTGGGCGCATCCCTGGTGGAAGACGAGATGCTGGATACGGCAAGAAAGGTTATGGCTGTGGCCCGGGAAAAGGGCGTGCGGTTTTATCTTCCCGTGGATGCTGTGGTAACCCAGGAGATTGCGCCCCAGAGTGTGGGCGTTGTGGTGCCCGTGCAGGAAATTCCTGATGGTTGGATGGTAGCGGACTGCGGTCCTGCAACGGTGAGGCTGTATGCCGCAGCCCTGGCCAATGCCAAGACCGTGGTGTGGAACGGTCCCATGGGAGTGTTTGAAATGGAGCCTTTCAGCGGCGGTACCATGGGGCTGGCGCGGCATGTGGCGGCCTGCCATGGTCTCACCATTGTGGGCGGCGGCGACACGGATACAGCCATTCACAAGGCCGGGGTGGCTTCGGCCATGGGATATATCTCCACGGGCGGAGGGGCCTTCCTCAAACTTCTGGAAGGACAGTCTCTGCCTGCGGTGGAGGCCCTGGCCTGAACGGTGTCAGGTCAGACAAGGGCATGATCATGGGGTGAGAACGGCTCTGGGGAGGATGAGGGCTTGGGCTTCTGGACATATCGGGAACATTTGAGTTTGGCCAACCGGCTTCGGAGATCTTATTACGAACTGCTGCGGGACCAGCTGGATCAGGAGATTCTTCAGTACGCCCTGGTGGATTCCTATGCCAACTTCAAGGCAAGGAAAATTCCCTATCCCTTTGTGGAACGAAGGGAACTGAAGCCCAAAGCAAGGATTCCCAGTCTTGAGTATGAGGCGCAGAATGCCTTTCTGGTGATTTTTGTGGAGGACACCATCCCTGCCATCCACAAAAAATACATCCGTTTTTTTGACGACAACAAAACCACCAAGGTCAACCTGCTGAAGACCAAGACCCTTTCCCTGGCCAATACCTTTGATCGGAGTCAGAAATACATTGAATCCGCAGAATTTGTGAATGTGCTTCGGCAGCTTCTGTCTGTGGACTATGCCCTGCTCATCCAGCGGGATCCCATGAGTCGGGGAAGGGATCGATATAACCTTTCCCACTTCCATGTTCGCATTGACTGGCCCATTGCGGATGCCGCCGAAGACATGGCCCGACGCTTGCGTTACATCTCCAAGGATCTGTATGAAAAGGGAGATAAATACGCAGAGGATGTGCAGAAAAAGTTTTTTGAATACTATGCCCAGCCCATGATGGCCGGGGGACGCCGTACGGCCGCCATTGTGGCGGCCCAGTACCTGCGGAGGCTGCCCTGTATTTCCACGGTGTACGCGGGCAGCAGTGAATCCCGTTCCCTGATCCGGTTGTCGGAGCGCGGGGTGAGCAAAGCCACCCTGGTGCGCTTTTCAGACGAGGAAACCCGGGCCCTGGCCGACGAAAATCACATGTCCGTCTCCACCTTCCGCAAGCATTATGCGGTGGCGCGGGAGGGAAAAAACGCAGTCTTTGTGCTCCAGGTTCTGTATTCCCGGACCCAGCATGCCAAGCCACCGGAGGATGGCAAACTCCGGGAGATCAATCCGGATCCCTACTGGGTGACGGTGGGGTCCCAGCGTATTCTGCCCATGGTGGAGGCCTGGCTGTATCCCCCCCTTCCCGTGAATCTGATCTATGCGTAGGTGAGTTCCCGCATCATGGCGATTTCATCACAGTCGGGAAATTTAACGCAATGGACGCAGTCCGACCAGATCTTCAGGGGCAGATCTGCCCTTTCAATGCGCTTGAAGCCCATCTTTTCAAAAAAGACCGGCTGATAGGTGAGGGTGAAAAGCTGGGTGATGCCAAAGCTTCGGGCTTCCGCCACCAGGGTTTCCACCATCATCCGCCCGATTCCCTGGTTCTGCAGACTTTCCTCCACAGCCAGAGAACGGATTTCCGCCAGATCCTCCCAGCAGAATTGCAGGGCGCAGCATCCCGCCACTTTGCCGGTTTTGGGTGATACATACACCACAAAGTCCCGAACATGATCATAAAGACCGCTGAGAGGTCTTGGAATCATCTCCCCCCGACTTCCGAAAAATTGCAGCAGCTTGTAGATGGATTGAATATCCTTGATGGTGGCGTGCCGGACCATGGGTTTTCCTCCTTGGATGACGTTTGGAACAAGAAAGCTTCCTCTACGCCTTTTTATATGGGGGGGCAAGTCCTTTGGCGGGACTGGGCGATTTTTTAAAGATCTGGGCCGCCAGTCTAAGCGGAGACAGGCCTTGAGATATGGGCGGCATCATGGATTTTTCCGGAAGAGCGCCATTTCGCCTGTATCCAGGGTTCTTTTTTCTGTTCCAGGAGGAAGGGGGAAATATTCCGGTCGGCTGGCAGGGCCTGCCTGGTGCATGATTTCTTTCCAGATGGGAAGGGCGGTGCGTGCGCCGGTTTCCATGGGTCCCAGGGGTGTATTATCGTCACACCCTGTCCAGACTCCCAGGACCATGGTGGGAGAAAAACCAACAAAAAGGCCATCCCTGAAACTGTCCGTGGTGCCGGTTTTGCCAGCCAGGGCCCGATCCGGGCTGGCGGCGGTGCGGCCTGTACCCTCCTGAATGACGGCCTGGAGCATATCGGTCATGATGGCCGCGGCCTCGGGGCTCATTACGGCTTTGCTTGCCCTGGGAGAAGTATGGAGCAGGGCCCCGCCTGCATCCTCAACCCGTTCAATCCGCCAGGGGAGGTGGCGTATGCCGCCTGCGGGGAAAACCGCGTAAGCCTGGGTAAGTTCCCCCAGGCTGACCTCTGAGGTGCCCAGGGCCAGAGAGAGGTTGGGGGCAAGGGGACTCTGAAAACCCAGGGCATGGGCAAAATGTACCACAGCCTCCGCTCCCATCTCTTCTGTAAGGCGGATGGGTGGGATGTTACGGGACAGGGCCAGGGCTTTACGCAGGGAAATCTCACCGAGGAAATTTCTGGAAAAATTTCGTGGTGACCAGATGCGCCCATGGCTTTGACGAAAAATGACGGGAGTGTCGCTGGTGAGCTGGTCCTGTTCCATTCCTTTTTCAATGGCCAGGGCAAAGATGATGGGTTTAAAGGCGGAGCCGGGCTGTCTTTTGGCCTGAAGCGCCCGATCAAAGGGACTCTGATTGAAGCTGCGCCCCCCGATGTGAGCCAGAACTGCGCCTGTATGGACGTCCAGGGCAAAAACGGCGCACTGGGGAAAGGCCTTTTGTCCCTGTTTTTGTATGCGGGCTTCCAGCTCTGGCATATGCCTGGCCACAGCCGCCTCAGCCAGGGTCTGTATCCGACTATCGAGGGTGGTGCGTACGGTGAGGCCTTCCTGATAAAGTCGGTCCGGGCCCAGAATTTCTTCCAGCTCCATGCGAACCGCCTCCAAGAACCAGGGGGCTTGCCGAATGGATAGGGGGGGGGCGGAAACCAGGTTCAGGGGTTCGGCCAGGGCCTGATCCAGTGCTTCTCTGGAAAGATTACCTGTGGCATGCATCTGCCGCAGCACCGTATCACGCCGTTCTTTGGCCCTTTCCGGGCTGCTTCTGGGAGAATAACGGGAGGGTGCTTTGGGAAGACCTGCGATGAGGGCGGCTTCGGTAAGGGAAAGATCCCTGGCGGATTTTCCAAAGTACCGCAGAGACGCGGCTTCTACACCATAGGCCCCGCTTCCCAGATAAATCTGGTTAAGGTAGAGGGTGAGAATTTCCTCTTTAGTATAACGGCGCTCGATTTGCAGGGAAAGAAAGGCTTCCCGGATTTTTCGGCTGATATTCTTTTCAGGGGTGAGAAAGAGGGTTTTGGCCAGTTGCTGGGTCAGGGTGCTGGCTCCTTCGGCATAGGAGCCCGTGCGCAGATTTTTCACGATGGCGCGCAGGATCCCCTTGGGATCCACGCCGTGATGGGAATAAAAACTGCGGTCTTCCGTGGCGATGAGGGCTTTTTTCAGGAGATCCGGTATCTCCGATGCGCGGATGGGTTTGCGGTGTTCTGCGTAAAATTCGGCAAGAAGGACTCCATCCCTCGAGAGAATACGGGTGATGGCCGCGGGCCGGTAGCCTTCGAGTTGGGCAATCTGGGGCAGATCCCGCATGAGGCCGATGGAAAAGCCAAGAACCATGCCGCCGAAAAGGCCCAGGACGGCGAAGATGAGCAAAGCGCGTTTCATGGGAAAAACCCTTTGAAATCAAGGCATAAGGACCTGCATGCAAAAAAGCGTGCAGGTCCTTATGCCTTGTGTGGGATGGGTTCGGTCAGGCGAGTTTGCGGATGTTGTCCGCAAGATCCGCGTCCGCAAAGGGCTTATGCATGACCATGGAGACGCCGATTTCTTCCAGGGTCGCTTTGTCAATGCGGGCTTCCGCGTGGCCGGAATGCTGCCCCACAAAGTCGCTCTGGGTGGTGATCATGATAATGGGAAGATCCTGAGGCCTGTATTTGCGCCGCAATTCCCGGGTGAGCTGGATGCCATTGATGTCCGGCATGTTGAGGTCGGTGATGAGCAGATCGGGCTTTTCCTGCAGCGCCGCTTCGATGGCCCTGGAGGGGAACTCGAAAAGAACGGGAGCATGTCCCATGGCGTGGAGTTTTCCCTTGTAGATGCGCAGCATCATCTTGGAGTCGTCCACCACGAAGATCCGCAGTCGTTTGACGCCTTTTTCCGGCTGAACGGCGGCAAGGATCCTGTCGGCCAGGGCGTCAAAACCCTGATTACGCATCAGGGTCAGGTAATGCTCCCGCACGTCGGGGTGGGCTTTGCTGGAAAGATGGGTTACGGCCATGGCGCTGAAGGCCTCCTCGGAGATGAGGGCTTCAAAGGCTCTGTCTGCGCCTGCATCCACCAGGGTGGCCACCACCTGGCGCGCAGCTTCGTCCTGGGCGGCGGTCATGTTTTTAAGGCCTGCGGCCAGGGTGGGCGAAAGGTTTTTATCCACAGCTCTGGCCGCTGCTAGGCGGACCTGCTCCTCAGGATCCTCAAGGCCGGTGGCCAGGCTGATGGCAGCCTTGGCTGCGGGAAGCCTTTCCATGGCTTCGTATGCGGCAAAGCGGACGTTGGGATTTTCCGGTCTTCGATAGAGAACTTTCTGGATGGCGGGGATGGCGCTTTTATCCCCGATATTGCCCAGTACGTTGAGGGTGTGGACCAGGGCGTCATCATCGGCTTCCTTCAGGTTCTCTACCACCACAGGCACGGCCTTGGGACCGATGGCGACAAGTTTGTCAATGGTCCAGTTGCGGACGTCCACATAGTGGGAGTTGAGGAGCTGGGTCAGGCGCTGAAGGGCCGCCTGATCCTGGATTTCTCCCAGGGCTTCGATAATAAGCTGGTCTGTGCGGTTGTTGCCCCGGATGGCTTCGGCCAGAAGGTGGATGGCCGTGGGGCCACCGATTTCAGCCAGGGCAAAGATGGCTTCTTGTTTTAATTCCTCGTCACCATAGTAGATGAAATCCGCAATGGCCCGGATGCAGGTCTGGGAGGCCATGAGGCTTAGGGCCTTGATGGTTTCCCGGAGAAGGTCGGGATCGGATTTCTGGGAGAGGAAATCCGTAAGAAGGGGAATGGCTTCCAGAACCTGAAGTTCCCCTGCGATGCGGATCAGGGGAAGGCGTCGGTCCAGGGTTTCGGCCTGGAGCTGGGCCAGGAGAAGGTCCTGGTTGGCGCAGGATTTATCGAGCAGCAGGTCATAAAGCCGGTTTTTGACCATGGCGTCGGCCAGGGGAAGTTCCAGCATATAACAGAGGGCTGGGTGGACAACCCGGTCTTCCCCTTTGCTGATTTCATACAGGGTGCGGATCTGGCTTTTGGGGTCAATGCGCGGAAGAAACTGCAGAAGAGCCCTGGCCTTGACCATGTCCTGGCCTGCGATGCAGAATTTGAGTTCATCAATGAATTCGGCAATACTGATTTTACTCATGGAAGTTCCCCTGGTATGGGCGATGAAATTTTTTTTAAGATCTTATGGATTTCAGGATTGCCCTTTAAATTGGTAAAAAATGGAATTGAGGTATTTTTTGGGTTCAAAAAGGGCGGTTTCATTGCTCAAGGATTCTGTGGATCCGATGAGCAGATATCCGTCGGGCTCCAGAGAACTGGCAATTT
>Ga0265295_1003673_pt1 | contig 21904 bp, 15 predicted proteins | sample Munlansysbiofilm_FD_192503 | JGI IMG/M metagenome (GOLD analysis project Ga0265295, IMG submission 192503) | Leachate microbial communities from a municipal landfill in Southern Ontario, Canada - Methane capture system biofilm | ecosystem: Engineered > Solid waste > Landfill > Unclassified ...
AGGTGTCCTTGGCGTAGGCGTCGTTGTTGGTGTAGGCGTCGGCGCCGTTTTTGCCGGCGAAATAATTGCCCCGCTTGCGGTAGCTGTAGGCCAGCAGGGCGTCGGTGTGGTCGTTGCGCCCCGCGATGGCGAACATGAAGCTCTTGTCCTGGAAATTCATGGCGTCCCCGCTGCTGCGATTGCGCGGCACGGGCTGGGGGATGTTGACCGCGTAGTCCGAACCCAGCGTCGCGCCCGGGATGTCGCGGTAGTCCTTGCCGAAATAGCTGTTGGCGTCGACGGCGGGCGCGATCGTGTTGCCGGAGGTCTCCAGCTTGACTTCGAGGCCCAGGCTGTCGCCGTCGGGGATGATGTCGGACGGGTTGATGGTGCGCACGTTCACTGCGCCGCCGATGCCGCTCTTGATGCCCCGGGAGAGCGACGGGCCCTTTTCCACCTCGATGCTGCGGAACAGGGCGGGGTCCACGTAGTTGCGGTTGCCGGCGCCGTAGACCTGCAGCCAGACGTTGACGGACTGCTCGGTGCCGTCCACCGTCAGCGGCACCCGGCCTTCGCCCGACAGCCCGCGGATGTTCGGAGTGATCGACGCCCCGTTGCGCGAATCCATGCTGTAGACGCCGTTCATGCCCTTGAACACGTCGGCGGGATTGGTGGTCTGGTAGCGGTCCAGTTCCTTGCGGTCGACGTAGAGGTTGGTGACGTTCTTGCGGAACACGTTTTCATGCCCCTGGACGTCCGGGTCCCGGATGCCCCGGACGCGGACCGGCGCGAGCGCCTTGACGGCGGTGTCATCCGTGGCCGCTTTGTCTGCGGTTTCGGCCGTGCCTTGAAAGGGGAGGGCGGTCTGCGCGCTGTCGGCGGGGACGGCGTGCGCAAAAGCAGGGGCGTCGGCCGCCAGACACAGGGCGGCGAGGGCGGTCAGGACGGTTGACCCGGCGGCTTGCGACGCGGGCGCGGTTTTCTCGAAGAACATGATGCGGGCCACGAAAAGGAGACAAAGGGCGCCGCGCGCGCCGGCGGGACCGGCGGGCGGCTTTTGGTCGTACCTTACGGCGGGGACAATCTAAATGAGAATGATAATTATCAAGTATTGTTTTCCCGAATCTGGGCTGCACCAGCGAGAAATCGGTGACGGTTCCTGCGCGGGCACGGCGATTTCCGGCCCCGATTCCCCAGGCCGGGTAAAATCCAGGCAACGTCCCCGCACGGACGCTTCCCCGGATCCGTGGCGGGACACCCGCACGATCGGATCCTGTGCCGTTCTCTTAGGATCTGCTGTGCCCGAACTGAAAAACGACACCTTCCTGCGCGCCCTGCTGCGCCAGCCCGTGGCCTACACCCCGATGTGGATGATGCGCCAGGCCGGGCGCTACCTGCCTGAATACAACCAGACCCGGGCGCAGGCCGGTTCCTTCATGGGACTGGCCCAGAATCCGGAATACGCTTGTGAGGTCACACTGCAGCCGCTGCGGCGTTTCGACCTGGATGCCGCCATCCTGTTTTCCGACATCCTGACCGTGCCCGACGCGATGGGCCTGGGCTTGCAGTTCGTCGCGGGCGAAGGGCCGCGCTTTGATCGCCCGCTGCGCGACGAGGCGGCCATCCAGGCTTTGCAGGTGCCCGACCTGGACCGCCTGCGCTACGTGTTCGATGCCGTGTCGCTGATCCGCCGCGAACTGAACGGTTCAGTGCCGCTGATCGGCTTTTCCGGCAGTCCCTGGACCCTGGCCTGTTACATGGTCGAAGGTCAGGGCAGTGCCGACTACCGCCAGATCAAGACGCTGCTGTACAGCCGCCCCGATCTGCTGCATCGCATCCTGTCGATCAATGCCCAGGCCGTGCAGGCCTATCTGAACGCCCAGATCCAGGCGGGCGCCCAGGCGGTGATGGTGTTCGACAGCTGGGGCGGGGTGCTGGCCGACGGCTTGTTCCAGCAGTTTTCCCTGACCTACACCCGCCAGGTGCTGGATGGTCTGATTCGCGAACACGATGGCCAGCGGGTGCCGGCCATCGTCTTCACCAAGGGCGGTGGCCAGTGGGTCGAGGACATTGCCGCCACCGGCTGCGATGCCGTGGGCCTGGACTGGACGGCCAATCTGGCCGCTGCGCGGCGCCGGGTCGGTGACCGGGTGGCCCTGCAGGGCAACCTGGACCCCATGACGCTGTTCGGCGGCGAGGCCGCGATCCGCGCCGAAGTCCGGCGAGTGCTGGCCGATTTCGGGCCGGTCGGGTCTGGGGGCCACGTCTTCAATCTGGGCCATGGGATTTCCCAGCACACGTCCCCAGAGGCCGTCTCGGTCCTGGTGGACGAGGTTCACACGGCCAGCCGCGCGTATCATGAGACATGACGCCTGCCGGCCGTTTGAAGTGCAAAGTCACGGTGGGCGCGGCTCTTGGGGCTTTGTGCTTATGCACATACAGTCCGGGGATCAGGGTTTACGAGCACTATTGAAGATAGATTCTCGGTATGCGCCGTAAATTATTGTTTTAAATCAATAAATTGACTTTATTTGAGAATTATCAAGAGACTTGACCATTTCGGCGGTTTGATATTGACCCCTTTATACGGTGATTCTCCACAAAGTTATCCACAGGCTGAATGCGATCGCTCGGCCGTGGCGCGGGCATGGCGGTGAAACGCCCTGTGGACAAGGCTTGTGGCGTTGTGGGCGGTGTCGATACCCCGGCCCCGGCCCCGGCGCAGGCGGCTGCGCCGCCCGCTGACAGTGGGGCGACGGTCTATCTGGCCGTGGCGCTGGATGTGCCGCTGCCGGGCCTGTTCGATTATTCTCATGACCGGCCCGTGGCGCCGGGGGTGCGCGTGCGGGTGAAATTCGGCCGCCGGGCCATGGTCGGCATGGTGTGGGCCGTGCGCGATGCGCCCGCTGTGGCGGCGGACCGGGTCCGGCCCATCGACGCCGTGCTGGATGACCTGCCGCCCATGCCGGATGACTGGCTGCGCCTGGCAGAATTTGCCGCACACTATTACCACCGGCCCTTGGGCGAGGTGCTGCTGCCAGTGCTGCCGCCGCCCCTGCGCAAGCCCGCTGCCTATACCGGGGCGCGTTCGGCCGGTGGGCCGGTCTGCCGGGCCGATCGGCGGCCGCAGCCAGCACGCGCGCGCAAGTCGCAGAACATCGCACAACTGAATGCAGACCGGCAGGCGCCCGATGGCGCTGCCGTGCCGCAGGATACCGATCCGGTGGCGGACTCCGATGGCCCGGCCCTGACCGATGCCCAGGTCCGCGCCCTGGCGGGTCTGGAGGACCTGCTGGCGGCCGGGGCCGGTGTGGCGTTGCTGCATGGCGTGACGGGCAGTGGCAAGACCGAACTGTATTTGCGTCTGGCGCGGCAGGTGATGGCGGCGGGCCGGCAGGTGCTGCTGCTGGTGCCGGAAATCAATCTGACCCCGCAGCTGGAACACAGCGTGCGGACGCGCCTGGGCGATTCGTTGGCAGTGATCCATAGCCGTCTGTCCGAAGGCGATCGCCTGCGGGCTTGGCTGCGGGCGTCTCGCGGCCAGGCCGATATCCTGCTGGGCACGCGCCTGGCGTTGTTCACCCCGTTGCCGCGCCTGGGGCTGATCGTGGTCGACGAGGAACACGATGCGTCCTACAAGCAACAGGACGGCCTGCGCTATTCGGCACGTGATCTGGCGGTGTGGCGCGGCCACGACCTGGGCATTCCGGTGCTGCTGGGGTCGGCCACGCCGTCGCTGGAAACCTGGCGGCATGCGCAGGCCGGCGATTATCAGTTGCTGTCCTTGCCGGATCGCGCCCAGGCCCAGCCTTTGCCGGAAATCCGTCTGGTGGACACGCGCCGCGCCCGCCTGGAACAGGGCTTCACGCCGCAGTTGCTGGATGCGCTGGCCGCCCGGCTGGCCCAGGGCGGGCAGAGCCTGGTGTTCATCAATCGGCGTGGCTATGCCCCCGTGTTGCGCTGCCCGTCTTGCGCCTGGGTCAGTGATTGCCGTCGCTGCACGGCGCACATGGTGCTGCATCGCCTGGGGGGGCGCCATATCCTGCAATGCCACCATTGTGGCGATTCCATGCCGGTGCCGCGTGCCTGCCCCGATTGTGGCGACCCGGACATCCAGCCCATGGGGCGGGGTACGCAGCGGGTCGAGGAATTCCTGGCCGAACGTTTTCCTGGGGCGCGGATCCTGCGCATCGATGCCGATGCGACCCGTCTCAAGGGCAGCGCCGAGGCCCTGTTCGCCCAGGCGCATGCCGGCCAGGCCGACATCCTGGTCGGCACGCAGATGGTGTCCAAGGGTCATGATTTCGCCCGCCTGGGTCTGGTCGGGGTGCTGAATGCGGATGCCATGCTGTTTTCCCAGGATTTCCGTGCGCCGGAACGGCTGTTCGCGCAGCTGATGCAGGTGGCTGGCCGGGCGGGCCGGCGCGAAGGCGGTGCCCAGGTGATCGTGCAGACCGATTATCCCGAACAGGCGGTCTATCAGGCATTGTTGCGGCATGACTATGCGCGTTTTGCCGCCTGCGCACTGGAAGAACGCCGGGATCTGGGCCTGCCGCCGTTTTCCAACCAGGCGTTGCTGACGGCGCAGGCGGTCCGGGTGCGCGATGCGCTGGATTTCCTGGCGGCAGCGCGGGCACGGGCGCGGACGCTGCCCGAATCCGCCGGGGTGCGCATCCATGATCCCGTGCCGCTACGCATCGTGCGCGTGGCGCGCATCGAGCGCGCCCAGCTGCTGTTCGAATCGGATGGGCGCGGCGCCTTGCACCGGCTGCTGCGGGCGCTGCTGCCGGGACTGGACGAGTTGGCCCGGGGGGCCGTGCAGCATTGGGGGATCGAAATCGATCCCCAGGAGATCTGACCGTGGCGCCCGGGTCCACCTTGCCGCAGGATCTGAATGCCCGCCAGCGCGAGGCGGTGCTCTATCTGGATGGCCCGTGTCTGGTGCTGGCTGGCGCAGGCAGCGGCAAGACCCGTGTCATCACCCAGAAAATGGCCTATCTGCTGCGCGAATGTGGCTATCAGGCCCGTCATGTGGTGGCGCTGACCTTTACCAACAAGGCGGCGCGGGAAATGAGCGAGCGGGTGCGCACGCTGGTGGATCCCCGGCTGTTGCGCGGCTTGACGGTGGGCACCTTCCATTCGCTGGGGCTGCGGTTCCTGCGCGAGGAATATGCGGGCGCGGGGCTCAAGCGCGGTTTTTCGATCCTGGATGCGACCGATGCCCAGGGGATCGTCCAGGAACTGCTGGCCACGACTGACCGCGCCCGCCTGCGGGCGGTGCAGCAGACCATTTCCCTGTGGAAGAACGCCCTGCTGGACCCGGATGGCGCGGCGCAGGTCGCGCAGGGGCCCGACCAGGCCGAGGCCGTGCGCGTCTATCGCAGCTACGAGGCGACCCTGCGGGCCTATCAATCAGTGGATTTCGACGACCTGATCCGCTTGCCCGCACAGATGCTGGCAGCCGATGCGTCCTTGCGCGCGCGCTGGCAGGCGCGGGTCCAGTACCTGCTGGTGGACGAATACCAGGACACCAATGCCTGCCAGTATCAGTTGGTGCGCATGCTGTGCGGGGACCGCGCCATGTTCACGGCGGTGGGCGACGATGACCAGGCGATTTATGCCTGGCGTGGCGCCACGGTCGAAAACCTGGCCCAGCTGGGGCGCGATTATCCGACGCTGCGGTTGATCAAGCTGGAGCAGAATTACCGTTCCGTCCAGCGTATCCTGGAGGCGGCCAACCAGGTGATCAGCCACAATCCCAAGACCTTCGACAAGACGCTGTGGTCGGAACTGGGGGCGGGCGAGCCTATCGTGGTCACGCCCATGGATTCCGATCTGGCCGAGGCCGAGTCCATCGCCATGCGCCTGTCGGCGGCGCGTTTCGAGCGCCAGGCCCAATGGAAGGATTTCGCGGTGCTGTATCGGGGCAATCATCAGGCGCGGGTGATGGAACAGGCCCTGCGCAATCTGCGGATTCCCTACACGGTTTCGGGCGGGCAGAGCTTTTTCGACAAGGCCGAGATCCGGGACGTGCTGGCCTGGCTGCGGCTGATCGCCAACGAGGACGAAGACCCGGCCTTCATCCGCGCGGTGACCACGCCCCGGCGTGGCATTGGCCAGGGGACTTTGCAGGCCCTGGGGGCAGAAGCGGCCCGGCGCGGGGTGTCACTGTATGCGGTGGCCGCCGATGTGTCCGAAGCCGTCCTGCCAGCGGGCCGGCAGCGCGAGGCGGTGCAGCAGTTCGTCCGGCTGGTGGATCATTTCCGGACGCGGGCGGCGCGGCGCGGCGGCGCGGTGCCGCCCCTGCCGGACGCGGATGTCCAGGGCGATCTGCTGGCCTTTGATCCGGACCCGCCCGCGTCCGGCGCAGATGTCGTGTCGACCGCACATCCTGCAGACGGCGCGGCCCCTGCCGGCCTGGCGGGTGCGGCGGTGGGGATCGACGGCTTGCGTGGCGATGATGCCGGGCGGGTGCTGGACGATCTGCTGGCGGCGATGGATTATGAACGCCACTTGTACGATACGTTGGACGAACGCCAGGCCCAGTCCCGCTGGGCCAATGTGCTGGAATTGCTGGATTGGCTCAAGCGCAAGGCGGACGAAGACGACATGACGCTGCTGGAACTGGTCCAGCACGTGGCCCTGGTCACCATGCTGGAACGCGCCGATGACGAAGAGCCCGATGCGGTCAAGCTGTCCACCCTGCATGCCTCCAAGGGGCTGGAATATCCCCATGTCTACCTGATCGGCGTCGAAGAAGGCCTGTTGCCGCACCGGGGCGGCGAGGATGACGGGGATGTGGGTGAGGCCGCCGATGCGGCGCGGGCGCGGCGCATCGAAGAAGAACGCCGCCTGATGTATGTGGGGATCACGCGCGCGCAGCGCACGCTGCGGGTCAGCTGGTGCCGCAAGCGGCGGCGCGGGCGCGAGGATACGATCAGCGAGCCTTCGCGCTTCATCGCGGAAATGGGCCTGCAGGCGGAGGCATCGCATCCGGTGGGTGATACGGATCCGGCCCGGACGCTGGATCGGCTCAAGGCGCTGCTGAAACGCTGAGGGGCCTCTGATTCAGAGGCCCCTTGGCACATGACAGCAGGCTGGGTCGATTACCAGGGGGTGCGGCTGTAGCGCATATCGCGCGCACGGGCCTCGGCCTGGGCGTTGATCACGTTGGCGATGAAGCGGCCGGTGGCGGCAGCGGCGCGACCGAGTGCGCGGCCCACGGTGCGGAAGGCCCTGCCCAGTTGCAGGGGCTGGTGCGTGTTATCGAGTAGAGAGCGGCTGTAGGCGCGCTCAAGCGCGTCGGACAGCAGATTCGGGGTTTGCGTGGCGTACATGACTGACTCCTGTTTCAGAAGCTTCAGATTTCAACGAGAGTCAGTATAGGGTAAACCCTAGGATAAAGCTAGGGGTAAACCCTAAGTCGATCGCTGCACGGGCGATTCCTGCGGAAAAAACAACAGCGGCGTATCGTCGGCCCTGGGACGGCTGGAGGCCGGGCCCAGGGCCGGATGCATCGGAGCCGGAACGCTGCCTTTATTTCTTGCTGCGGGCGAAGAATTGCAGGAAAGCCGCCTGGGCCTCGGGGGATTTCAAGCGATCGAAGAACACGGCAGCTTCGGCGTCCAGGACGCGATGGACTTCGGCGCGTCCGGGTTCACGCAGCAGGCGCTTGCTGGCGCGCACGGCTGGGGCCGGCTGGGCGGCCAGTGACTGGGCGCAGGCGCGCGCGGTGGCCAGCGGATCCTCTGCCAGGTCGGTCAGCAGCTGGCCGGCCAGGGCATCTTTGGCTCCGAAGGGTTTGGCACCCAGCAGCCACTGGGCGGCCCGGCGTTCGCCGGCGATCCGGGGCAGCAGCAGGCTGGAAGCGCCTTCCGGACACAGTCCCAGGGACACAAAGGGCAGGCGGAATACGGCATCAGGCGCGGCATAGACGAAATCGCAGTGCAGCAGCAGCGTGACCCCCACGCCGACCGCCTGGCCCTGTACGGCTGCGATCACCGGCACATCCACGGATGCCAGGGTATGCAGGAATGCGATCGAGCCCACGTCGCGGCTGTCCTGCGGCATCTGGAATTCGGTCAGGTCGTTGCCGGCAGTGAAATGGCCGCCTGCGCCGTGCAGGATCACGGCGGCACAGGCGGGATCCGCATCGGCCTCGCGCAAGGCACGGTCGATGTCGCGATACATGGCGTCGGTCAGGGCGTTGCGCCGGTCCGGCCGATCGATCAGGATTTCCAGGACGGCGCCTTGGCGTTCGGTGCGGATCATGCGCGGACCTCCTCGACGAAACCGTCGCGCAGCGCCTGGGCGGCCTGCTGGTATTCGTCGCGCAGCCGGGCCACGATGTCGGCGGTGGGCAGCACGGCGTCGATGTTGCCCACGCCCTGGCCCGCGCCCCAGATGTCGCGCCAGGCTTTTTTGCTGTCGCTGCCAAAATTCGTGCCCTGCGCGGCCGGCAGGTTGTCGGGGTCCAGGCCGATGTTGCGCACGCAAGGTTTCAAGTAGTTGCCCGGGATGCCGGTGAAATACGGGGTATAGACGATGTCGGCGGCTGCGGTGTCGACGATCATCTGCTTGTATTCGGGCTGGGCATTGGCTTCGGTGCTGGCGATGAAGCGCGTGCCGATGTAGGCGAAATCAGCGCCCATGGCGCGCGCGGCCAGGATGTCCTGCCCCCGGCTGATGGCGCCCGACAGGCAGATCGGGCCGTCAAAGATGCGTCGGACTTCGCCCAGCAAGGCGAAGGGCGACAGCGTGCCCGCGTGGCCGCCGGCCCCTGCGCACACCAGGATCAGGCCGTCAACGCCGGCTTCCAGTGCCTTTTGCGCATGGCGCAGCGTGGTCACGTCGTGGAAGACCTTGCCGCCCCAGCTGTGGACGGCGTCCACGACCTGGTTGGGCGCGCGCAGGCTGGTGATGATCAGCGGCACGCGGTGTTCGGCGCAGACTTCCAGGTCGTGCTGCAGCCGGTCGTTGGACTGGTGAATGATGTGGTTGATGGCGTAGGGCGGGATCGGCCGGTCGGGATCGGCGGCGCGCAGAGCGGCCAGACTGGTTTCGATCTGCGTCAGCCATTCGCCCAGTTTTTCCTGGGGGCGGGCGTTGAGCGCCGGCATCGAGCCGATGATGCCGCTGGCGCATTGGGCGATCACCAGTTCCGGGTTCGAGATGATGAACATGGGCGCCGCCATGACGGGCAGTGTCATGGACTGGTGCAAGGCCGTGACGAGGGGGTGAGTCATGAGTATTTGTCTCCGCGTGGGCATGAGGCCGTCCGGACCGGCCGGGCGGGGGAATCCCGGCTGAGCCGCCGGGTGATGCCTCATTCTAAATCAAACAATCGTTTGAAAACAGGCAGGGAACCCCAGGCAGGGAATCCATTGGGTGTGGATTGAGTATGGCCGCACATGAAAAAGCCCCGGCATAGGCCGGGGCTGCGAGTGCTGGAGCGCGGCGCTGATGGAGGGCCAGCGCTGGGCAGGCTTATTGAGCGGCGTCCACCATGTACTGGATGGCGGCCTTGAGTTCGTCATCCGAGGCTTGCGAACTGCCGCGCGGGGGCATGGCGTTTACGCCGGTGATGGCGTTTTTCAGCATGGTGTCCATGCCCGTCTGGATGTAGGGAGCCCAGGCATTCTTGTCGCCGAATTTGGGCGCCCCGGCCAAGCCGATGGAGTGGCAGGTGACGCAGATCGATTCGTAGAGTTTTTTGCCGACAGTGTTGTCGGCGTCGGCCTGTGCGGCGGGCTGAGGTTCAGCCTGAGCGACAGCTGTCGGAGCCGCGGCGGGTTCGGCGGCAGCGGGTTCGGCTGTTGCCGGTTCGGTCGCATCCGCCTTGGGGGTTTCGGCCGCAGCCGCAGCCGCAGCAGGTTGGGCTGCATCACCGTCGGCGGCCGGTTCCTTGGGTTCGTCAAAGCTGGCACCCGCCTGGTTGGTCATGTAGACCACGGCACGCGCGACTTCGAAGTCGTCCAGCGCAGCGTTGCCGCCCTTCGGGGGCATGGCGCCGATGCCGTGGAGGGCGTTCTTGAGCAGGTCCTCGTAGCCTTGTGCGATGTACTTGGCCCAGGCGTCCTTGTCGCCGAATTTGGGCGCCCCGGCGACGCCCGTGCCGTGACAGGCCGAACAGGTGGCCTGATAGACCTGTTCGCCGGTCTTGAAGACCTTGGGCGCATCGGCATCGACCAGCTTGAAACCTGCCACGGGCTGGATGCGCCGGGCGATGGCTTCTTCGGACTGGCTGTCGGAACCGGCCCCCGTGCGGATGGACGAGCCGACCAGATTGACCAGCAGGATGATGACCGCGATCGGAATCAGGAAGGCCAGGATGACCGTGATCAGCAACTGGCGCGGGGTCTTGATGGCGCTTTCGTGTCCGTGGGCGTGTTCGGGGAGGCTCATGATGGGATCCTGGGAATCGTTCATGTTACAGGCTTCAACAGTGGATTATAGCGACAGCCCTGTGCAGCTGCATGCTGTGTGCCGCGACGCATGCCTGCGTGTGCGGCGCAAACACGCTACAATAGCGTCCCCATGCCGCGCCTGTAGTTCAATGGATAGAATAGGAGTTTCCGAAGCTTCTGATACAGGTTCGATTCCTGTCGGGCGCGCCAGCTGAATTGAAGCCACTCGATATGGTGGCTTTTTTCATCAGTCAATTAGCCACACCGTCTGGCGCTGGCCCCAGCGCCGCATGAAAGCGTGCCACGTAATCCTCGAAAGACATCGTATCGGCGGCCTCGATGGCAGCCTGGTCCGCAATGGATGCCTGGGCCGCCGCGTCATAGTCGGCCAGGATCTCGGCGGGCAGGCCGTCGGCCCGCAGGGCGTCCCAGTGCGCCTGGCTCTGGGCCAGGGTCCAGTCGTGAAATTCCTGTCCGCCATCGCGCAGGGCTGCCAGCAGGCGGGCCGACGGCGTGGTTTCCGGGTCGCGGATCTTGGCGCGTTGGCGATCCAGGGCGGTGGTGTGGCCTTCGTCCCCGGAATGCTCGTCCAGCAGCCGGGCATAGGGGGCGATGCGTTCCAGGGTTTCTTCGGCCCAGTCGCGCAGCCCGGTCGCGCGGCCCTGGCGTTGCAGCAGCAGATCGGGCCGGCGGCCTTCGCGGGCAACCAGGGCGAAATTGCCCTGGCTTTCGTGGCAGAAACCCGGTTGAGGGAACAACGGGCTGTCCTCGATTGCGCAGTACAGCAGGAAGGCATCCAGGAATCGGCTGGTTTCGACCGTGATGCCGGCAGGCGCCCACGGATCGATGTCCATGCAGCGGACTTCGATGTACTGGATGCCGCGTTCGCGCAGCACGGTGTTGGGCCGTTCACAGCGGCCTGTCGTCTGTTTGGGCCGGATGCTGGAATAGTATTCGTTTTCGATCTGCAGGATATTGGTGTTCAGCTGGATGCGCTGGCCATCGCGATGGGTGCCGATCGCCTCGTAGGCGGGCCACGGCGTGGTGACGGCGCGGTGGATGCGGGCGGTGAAGGTATTCAGATCGTTGTAGCAGAGCTGCAGGTCCGATTGGATCGGATTTTTGTAGCCCAGGTCGCTCATGCGCAGGCTGGTGGCCCAGGGCAGGCAATAGGTGTCGGGGCTGATGCGCGTCAGGCTGGCCTCGAAGCCGGCATGCTGCAGGAAACTGCGGGACACGGCGGGCGAGGCCCCGAACAGATACATCAGCAGCCAGGCGTGGCGTGTGAAATTGCGGATCAGGGCCATGTAGCCTGTGTTGCGCCGGTCCTGTGGCGTGTCGCCGTCGGCCAACCAGTCCCAGGCGGCGTCGGGCAGCGAGAAGTTGTAGTGCACCCCGGCGATACATTGCATGACTTTGCCGTAGCGCCAGGCCAGGCCCTGGCGGTAGACGTGCTTGAGCATGCCGGTGTTGGATGTGCCGTACCAGGCGACGGGGATATCGGCTTCGGGCGGCAGGTGCGCTGGCATGGACTGGTTCCAGATCGGTTCGTCCGGGTTGCGCAGGGCGACGAAGCGGTGGATGTCGGTCAGTTCGCCGATCAGGGCCGCAGCATCGGGCAGGGGCTGGGTGATGAGTTCCAGCAGGGATTCGGAATAGTCGGTGGTGATGCGGGGATTGGTCAGGGCCGATCCCAGGGCGGATGGGTGCGGGGTCATGGCCAGGTTCCCCGCCGCATCCACCCGCAGACCTTCTTTTTCGATGCCGCGCCGGATGGCGCGCAACAATTCAGGCTGCGCCGCCAGGTGGGCGCGCCGTTCCGAGGCCAGGCTCATGATCAATTGGTACCAGGTTGGTCTGCATAGACAGCGATTTTAGCTGCATTGTCGTCGTGCCCTGGACCGCGCGCGTGGATCGGGGGGCGCACAACGCGGCCGACGGGCGCTGAAGGCCGGGTCGGCGGCATTACCGCGGGATCTGGTTGTCGTTGTGCTGGCCGTTGGACGGGGTGGGGACAGCAGCGCAAGTTTCATTGCGGCCGTGATAGCGGCCTGGCGCGTGCGCACGTCCAGTTTTTCGCAGCTGTTGGCGATATGGAAATTGGCAGTTCGTTCGCTGATGCCCAGGATGCAGCCGATCTCCCAGCTGGTTTTGCCCTGTGCCGCCCAATACAGACAGTCGTGTTCTCGTTCGGTCAGCAGCTTCATCGTGACATGCCCTCCGTTGGACTCGTCGGTTCCTCAACGAAAATTAACGTGAGTAAATGTATCATTTCTTTCAAGAAGTTCGGGCAAAAATCAGAAAAAAGTTGATATGTCCTAACTTGGGGTATGTCCTGCTGATCGGGTGGGGACGGCCACGGAGGGCAGGGGCATCCTGGGCGCGGGCTTGCCTGCCCCAGGGATTGGGGTGCTAGAATGGACAACGAATTGGCGCCGATTTGCCTGATCCGCTTGCGGGCGCTCCATAAATCCAGCTAAAGAGGTCCCATGACCACGACTGCCGTTTCTTCCGCGCCTGCCTCAGCGCCGGGCGCCTCTCCCATCGATCCGCGACCTGTGCCAGAAGGCAGCGTCGGCTACGTCTCTCCGGAATTCCTGCATTTTTCCGACCCCTTGACGCTGTCCAGCGGCCAGGTGTTGCCGTCCTACACCCTGGCGGTGGAAACCTACGGCCAGCTCAACGCCGAGCGCAGCAATGCGGTGCTGATCTGCCATGCCCTGAACGCCTCGCATCACGTGGCCGGCATGGATGCCGGCCGGCCGGACCAGATTGGCTGGTGGGACAATATGGTCGGTCCGGGCAAGGCCGTGGATACGGACCGGTTCTTCGTCATCGGCATCAATAACCTGGGGTCGTGTTTTGGGTCCACCGGACCCGCCTCGATCAATCCCGCGACCGGACAACCCTGGGGGGCGGCGTTCCCCCTGCTCACGGTAGAAGACTGGGTGCATGCCCAGGCGCGTGTGGCGGATCATTTCGGCATCGAGCGTTTTGCCGCCGTGATGGGCGGGTCTCTGGGCGGCATGCAGGCCCTCAGCTGGGCCATCACCTGCCCGGAACGGGTGGGTGACTGCATCGTGATTGCCAGCACGGCGCGCCTGTCGGCGCAGAACATTGCCTTCAACGAGGTGGCCCGCCGCGCCATCCTGACCGATCCCGATTTCCATAGCGGCGACTATCATGCCCATGGCGTCGTGCCGTCCAATGGCCTGTCGGTGGCGCGCATGGTGGGGCACATCACGTATCAGTCGGATCTGGTCATGGCCTCGAAGTTTGGCCGGGCGCAGCGGGCGCCGGAACCCTCGGGCGATTATCGCTACAACTACGATGTCGAATTTGAGGTCGAATCCTACCTGCGGTATCAGGGCGAAAAATTCTCCCGTTATTTCGATGCCAATACCTATTTGCTGCTGACCCGGGCCCTGGATTATTTCGATCCGGCGCGTGCGCATGGCGGCGACCTGGCGCGGGCCCTGGCAGCGGCGCAGGCGCGCTTTCTGCTGGTGTCCTTCAGCACCGATTGGCGTTTTGCGCCTGAACATTCACGCGAGATCGTTCGCGCGCTATTGAAAAACCAGCGTGAAGTCACCTACGCGGAAATCGATGCGCCGCATGGCCACGATGCCTTTCTGTTGGGGGATCCACGTTATCACTCCGTGGTGCAGGGCTATTACGATGGCATTGCCGCTCGCCTGGGTCTGGGCGAACGTCGCCGTGTTGCAGGGGTGTTGGCATGACGGAAATACGGGCGGATGCGCCCGCTACAGTTGCGCAGGCTGTGGCGCGACAGGACCAGCCGCTGCGGATCGATCTGCTGCGTATCGCCGATTGGATCGAGCCGGGCAGCCGGGTGCTGGATCTGGGCTGCGGCGATGGCCGCCTGCTGGACTATCTGCAGCGGACGCGCCAGGTGCGCGGGGCCGGGGTCGAACTCGACGATGAGCACATGATTGCGGCGGTGCGGCGCGGTGTGCGGGTGATTCAGCAGAACCTGGAAGAAGGCCTGGCGCTGTTCGATGACCAGCAGTTCGACACGGTGGTGCTGTCCCAAACCCTGCAGTCCATGCACCACACGGAACACATTCTGCGGGAAATGGCCAGGGTGGCCCACTACGGTATCGTGTCTTTTCCGAATTTTGGCTACTGGCCACACGGTTGGTCGATTCTGCGTGGCCGCATGCCGGTCAATGACCAGATGCCCTATCAGTGGTACGACACGCCCAACATCCATCTGTGTACGCTGCGTGATTTCCAGGATCTGGCGGCGCAGTTGGGCCTGCGGGTCACGCATCTGGCGGCCTTCCGGGGCGAACAGGAAATCCATTGGCTGCGCGGCTGGCGCAGTCAGTTGGCGGTCTATCGTTTTGAATCGCCCAGGGGCGGCCGCGCATGACGCAGGCCCGGGATGCCGATTCCGGCACGGCTGGCGCGGCCCCGGCGCGCGGCTGGCGTGTCTATGGCGGCCGGCGTGTGACGCCGCTGCTGATCCTGGGGTTTGCCAGCGGCTTGCCGCTGGCGTTGACGTCCGGCACGTTGCAGGCCTGGGCCACGGTGTCGCAGGTCTCGCTGCAGAGCATCGGGTTCCTGACGCTGGCGGGGACGGCCTACACGCTGAAATTTCTCTGGGCGCCGCTGGTGGATCGCTACGCTCCCCCCTGGCTGGGGCGGCGGCGTGGCTGGGTCTTTCTGACCCAATGGTTGCTGGCCGTCTCGATTGCCGCCATGGGCCTGTTCGATCCGGGGACGGAACTGCGGGCCCTGGCCCTGCTGGCGGTCTGGGTGGCCTTTCTGTCGGCGACCCAGGACATTGCCTTCGACGCCTACAGCACCGATGTCCTGCGTCAGGACGAGCGCGCCGCAGGCGCGGCACTGAAGGTCATGGGCTATCGGCTGGCGATGGTGGTGTCCGGTGGCCTGGCGTTGATCCTGGCTGACCAGTGGCTGGGCTGGGGCCCCATGTACATGCTGATGGGTGGGTTGATGGCGCTGGCGTCCCTGGCGACCTTGTGGGCGCCGGAACCGGAACGCGCGGCCCGTCCGCCCCGCACGCTGCGCGAAGCTGTGGCCGAACCGCTCAGGGAATTCTTCGGCCGCCGCGAAGCCTGGGCCATTTTGCTGTTGATCGTGCTGTACAAGCTGGGTGACGCATTCGCGGGCGCGCTGTCCACCACCTTTCTGATCCGGGGGGCGGGGTTCGATGTCACCGAGGTCGGCATGGTCAACAAGGTCTTCGGGCTGGCGGCCACCATCGTCGGGGCGCTGGCGGGGGGCGCGCTGATGACGCGCCTGGGCCTGTACCGCGCCCTGATGGTCTTCGGCCTGTTGCAGGCGGTCTCGAACCTGGGCTATTGGGTGCTGGCGGTGACGCCGCCGCATCTGTATTCCATGGCCTTGGTCGTGGCGGTGGAAAACCTGTGTGGCGGGTTGGGCACGGCGGCCTTCGTGGCGCTGCTGATGGCCTTGTGCCGGGTGGAGTTCTCTGCGACGCAGTTCGCACTGCTGTCGGCGCTGTCGGCGGTGGGCCGCACCTATCTGGCGGGTCCGCTGACCCCGGTGCTGGTCGCTGCGTTCGGTTGGTCTGTGTTTTTCATTCTGACCGTGGCGATCGCGCTGCCGGGGCTGGGGCTGCTGTGGTGGATGCGCGGGCGCGTACGGGCGCTGGATGACTTGTCGAATGGCACCGATTCATTCCATGGCCACTTTTCAGGTGGCCGATGATCGGTTCAATGGCTTGGCGCTTTGTCATCAGAGATGGTCTTGGGCGACTCGACCTGTCGAGGCGTCCAGCTTCGTGAAGGGAACCTGGGGCGCGACGTTCGGTGGCATATTGCCATGCTGCCAGGTAAGCGTCGGATGCTCGGCAAGAGCAACATGGGTCGAATGTTGGAGTTCTACGAGCGAGCCAAGGCCAGCCTTCGTTCTCGCGTGGAACATCCATTTCGGGTGATCAAACGGCAGTTTGGCTTCACCAAGGTGCGTTACCGGGGATTGGCGAAAACACGGCGCAGCTGCAGATGCTGTTTACGCTGGCCAATCTGTGGAAGGTGCGCCACTACTCGGCAGCGGCTTGTTCAGACCTTCCTTGAAAAGCCTGAATTTTAAGAATATTCCTAAGTTTTTTCACCGATTGATTTCCTAAACTTCGATTGTGCCAAAACAGAGCACATGCTGAGATGACTTTTGCGGTAACCCCGGAAAAGAATGGCGGGCCTGAGCATGCTTGCACAGCGGTGTTGCCGGCAAAGATCTGGTCGATGGTGGATATTCATTCATTGCTGGGGGGGCAGAAAAATACTGTTTTCACAATCCTCTTTGATATCGAAATCATAAATATTGCGCATATTTCTGCAGTTTATGGCGCAGCGGCATGGCGCGCTGTTGCTGCCCAGATGGAAGAACAGCTGCTGATATTTAAGAGGTGGCATGTTCGAACTCTGTCTTTCGGTTTCGATAGAGTTCGACCTGGTGGGCTTTGTTTCAGAACTGCTTTTGGAAATCGCCATGATGCCGTTCCCGGTCGAAAGCGAGCCTGTGCACCTGGCCCCCTCCATTCAGTATGCATCGATTATTGAACAGTCGAAAACGTTTTCACTCGATCTGACAAATGGGATTCAGTATGTGCATGTAGATCCGATTCCAGAAACCGAGATCGCGCGAAACATGTATCGCAACGATATGGCCACGGCAGCCGAGCTTCTGGCTGACATGGCGCAGGGTCGGGTGTCATTTGCTTTGCAGCCTGTCATCATCCGCATTCAGGAAAATAAGACTCTCTATAAAGAGTGCCTGCTATAAAGAGTGCGCTGCTGCGCAGACGGCGCCCAGATGGTGTCATGGCCAGTGCAGCACGCGAGATTCAGTGTCTCGAACGGCTTGGACTGTCCCGGGCCCTTGACCAATGGGTTGTTGGGGCGGCGGTTGATAGACTCAGAGTGGGTACAGGTACTTATCTTGGTGTCAATGTCTCGGCCAAAAGCGCGGTGGTTGATTGCTGGTGGAGTGCAATTCTTGTGCGTTGGGGCAACAGGGATATTTTATCCAGACGCCGGAAAATTTATGGCCTTCCTTATAAACCAGCCATTGTTTTTCGCATTCAGCTGCATATTCCGATGGTCGTGATCAATGAATCCGGTGATCGTGACCACCCAGCAGGCAGTGAAAGCCGCCCTGTCCAAACGATTGGGGCTCAAATCAAAACAGTATCCGGCGGGTTTTCTGGAATGGGGGAATTATCAATCCCAGGAAATTATTCAATGAATGCTTGCCCCCTTCGGTGCCAACGGAACAGTATTCGGAAAGTTATGTATGACTTCGATGTGGTTTTTCTTTTGATCGCATCGCCAAGTTCCTCGCGCGTGGATTTCATGCTAGCCTGGCACGATTATTTGTTTGACTCAGGCGTATGCACGACGGTGGCGACTCATCCCGACGATCTGGCTCTTTTTGGAAAGCGCTTGCGCATTCTGATTATTGATGGCGATGGTGAAGGTGATTTCGATGTTCCTGATGTGATCTGCGAGATGCGCAAATTAAATGACGTAGCCATTGTGCTTTTGTCTGATGATGTGTGCTCGAAAGAGAACCGTGATTCTCATCCCGGGGCCGATATTTGTTTACCGGCACGTGTCACGCATCTCGACCTTTTGGGTTCTGTCATCTCCTTGGCTGCGGATCGACAGCAGTTTATCAAGGACGGGGTTTGATTTTTTAAATTCGGCTTGATTTGCCGGTTGTTCGCTATTTGTAAGTATTATATTCAAATGTCCTGTATTGGACTGAAACCTGCGTGCGCAGTGGCCTGTATGTTTTTGGCCGTTTTTCAACCGATTAACGCACAGGCACAGGCGTTGAACATATCGGATGGCCAGACACATAAGCTTTCCGACAATACCAACCTGTCCACCAGCCAGGACGCGAAAGATGGTTTCGGTGTGCTGGTGAGTAACCCCGGTTCTGTTGTTGAGGCCAACAATCTGACGATCAGTACCATCGGGCAGGGCGCGGCTGGCATCAAACTTGAATCATCGGGAAAAGCCATCCTGAAGGGGGGGGCGATCGAAACGACCACGACCACGGGCAATAGCAGTTCGGCAGCCTATGGCGTTTGGGTGACCGGCAAGGGGCTGGCCGAACTCGACGGCACTTCGATCACGACCTCCGGTAAATTCGCCTATGGCCTCTATGCGCATACGGTTCCCGAGACGGAGAAAATGGGAATCCTTGCTCACGACGTGATCGTGAACACCAGTGGTGAGTCCGCTCACGGTGCAGTCGCCGCGTCCAAAGGGGCGTTGCAACTGAGTGGCGCCACGATCACGACGACGGGAAAAGGCGCTCGTGCCGTCAGCGCGCAGCGCGGCACGATCAGCGTGTCCGACAGCTTATTGATCACCAAAGGCGAGAATGCGCCCGGCATGATGGTGACCGGGGACGGCTCTGGTGTGGGTTCCAATGCGGCGGTATCGGGCACCCGCATCGAAACACACGGGTCAAAGTCCGTTGGGATCAAGGTAGATGCCGCCAGCACACTGGAGTTTCGCAATGGCCAGATCGAGACCAAGGCGCTGGATGGCAATGGGTCACAATCGGCCTACGGGATATGGGTTACCGGCGGCGGATCCGCAGAGCTTGAATCAACAACTGTGAAGACGGCAGGTGCCCATGCCTACGGCTTGTTTTCGACCTATAAACCCACAGTGGGGTCAGTCAGTATCTCTGCGACTGAGACCTCGGTGGAAACCTCGGGTCAAAATGCGCACGGCGTGTTTGCGCACATGGACAGCGCCATTGATTTCAGCAGCGGCAAAATCGTCACCTCGGGAAACAATGCGACAGGCGCACGTGCCGAAGCTGGGGGAACGCTGTCGATATGGGGCACGACCATCAGAACTTCGGGTTCGAATGCGGCGGGATTGATGGCGACGGCGAATGCCTCGGGGAAAGGGGCCATGGCGCAGGCGCATAACGTCAATATCGTCACGGATGGAGACGTCTCGGCGGGCGTGGCGGCGTTTCAACGAGGGTCGACTGTGACCCTGGACGGGGGATCTGTGGAAACTCATGGCGAAAAATCAGCCGGATTATCGGCCGAAGCCACTGCGCAGGTGCGTGCTGACGGAGTCCGTGTGTCGACCAGCGGTGCGACTGCCTATGGGGTCCGCTCCTATTACAAGGGAAAAGTCAGTCTTTTGAACACCTATGTGTCGACCCACGGCGCGGGTGCCAGTGGCTTGTATGCCAATGGGGACAGTTCCATTGATGCAACAGCGTCCTTGATCAGTACCGAAGGCCCTGCAGCGGCCGGGGTCGAATTGCTGGCCTCGTCCACCGTCCAGCTCAACCAGTCCTGGGTCGCTGCTTCGGGCGCAGGCTCGCACGGAATTCTGGGCACATCTGGCAATAACGCGGTGAACATGATCGATAGTGTCGTCCTAGCTTCAGGCAGCGCGCTTGAAGTCGCCGAGGCGGGATTGGTCCAGGCGTCTTTGAGGCATTCCGCCCTGGTCGGTATCAATGGCGTGGCGCTGAACGTGAACGGCAGCCTGGATCTGGTGGTTGACGACCGGTCCTACATTTTTGGCGCCGCCCTGAAGAATCCGGCCACGGGGACGTCGCGGCTGGCGCTGTCCGGTGATAGCCGGTGGGATGTTGCTGGGACGTCCTCGTTGACGTCGCTGACTAATGTCGGCAGCCATATCAATTTCACGCCGCCCGCGAATCCGACCGACGCGACGCAGTACAAGACCTTGACCGTGGGCAACTACGTCGGCAACGGGGGCAGCATCGCGCTGAATACGTGGTTGGAAGGAAGCGGTTCGGCTTCCGATCAACTGATCGTCGACGGGGGGCGGGCGAGCGGCACCACTGCGATCATCGTGCGCAATACCGGCGGGGGCGGAGCTCTGACGACCGGCGACGGCATCATGATTGTTGATGCCATCAATGGCGGGGTCACCGATGAAGGGGCGTTCTCGCTGGCAGGGCGTGTCGCAGCCGGCGCTTACGAGTATCGGCTTTACCGGGGCGGCAGCGAGAACCCGGACGCGTGGTATCTGCGATCCACCCGCGAAGAGCCGGATTACCGTGTAGAAGTCCCCTTGAATATGGCACTGCCTTCGCTGGCGAATCGCTTTGGCCTGGCGATGCTGGGCACCTATCACGATCGGAGCGGCGAGGACTACATCGATTTGGCGTCGACGCGGCAGTACGACGGGGCCGCCTGGGGCCGCACATTCGGCGAGAAGGGCAGTGTCGGCAAAAGCGGGTACGACGCCTTGATCACGCGCGGTCCTTCCTATGACTACGATATTGCCGGTGTTCAGGTGGGCAGGGATCTGTACCGTCGTGTGCAGCCGTCCGGCATACGCGATATCGCAGGCGTGTATTTGGGCGCGGCCACCAGTTCGGCCGACGTGAAGGCGCCGCTTTCTGGGCGGGCTGGCACAGCATCGATGTCGGGTTTATCGCTGGGCGGCTATTGGACGCGTAAAAGCGCATCGGGTGCGTACCTGGATGGCGTGGTACAGGGCACCTACCACCCTGAGGTCAAGGCGAGTTCCGCCGGTGGCGAGCGTTCAACGACGCGGGGATACAGTGGCATCGCTTCCCTAGAGGTGGGATACCCCATCTCCTTGGCGCAGCGATGGGCGCTGGAACCGCAGGCACAGATGATTTATCAGTACGTGACAATCAACCGCACCAAGGACAGCTTCGGGCGAATCAAGTTTGACGACACGCATGCCGGCTATGCCCGTATTGGTGCCCGGTTGGTACACCAGGCCGACAATCGCAAAGGCAAGGGTGCCACTGTTTGGCTGCGCGCGAATCTGTGGCAGCAATTCGGCCCGGATAATCGGACCACCTTTTCCAACCTTGCCGGGGAGCATTCCGTGGTGATGAAGACCCGGTCGAGCAACACGTGGGTACAAATGGGCCTGGGAGTGTCCGGTCAATTGTCCGAGCGCGTCAGCGGTTTCATCGCGGCCGATTACAATCGATCGCTTGGCGGTTATGCCGGTTCTGGCGTGAGTGGCCGTTTGGGCATCCGCATACTATGGTAAGCCGCACCAGAATGACCTTGTGTATTTGCGCGACAGGACAATAGGGGGGCTTCCCGCGTGCCCAAAGCGAACGCCCGGGGCGTGACGCCCGTATGCGCGCGGAATGTAGCAATGAAGGACGACAGGCTGTCGTAGCCGCAGGCCAGGGCCACATCGGTGATGCGCTCGCCGCGTTCCAGCAGCGGCAGGGCATGCACCAGCCGGGCGCGCTGGCGCCACAGGCGAAAGCCCAGGCCGGTCTGCTGCTGGAACAGCCGCGTCAGAGTCTTGTCCGACAGGCCCAGGCGGCGGCTGAATGCACCCAGGTCCGGCGCGCTGTCGGGGTGGTTTTGCAGTTGGCGGCATACGGCTTGCAGCCGGGGGTCAGAGGGCCAGGGCAGGATCAGCCCGGCATCCGGGCTGACGGCCAGTTGGTCGACCAGCACCTGGGCCAGGCGGCCGTCCGGGCCGTCGGTA
>Ga0265295_1003674_pt1 | contig 21895 bp, 16 predicted proteins | sample Munlansysbiofilm_FD_192503 | JGI IMG/M metagenome (GOLD analysis project Ga0265295, IMG submission 192503) | Leachate microbial communities from a municipal landfill in Southern Ontario, Canada - Methane capture system biofilm | ecosystem: Engineered > Solid waste > Landfill > Unclassified ...
GCGGGCGCGGGACACGGCTCGGCTGCTTTTTTCCGAGCACATCCCCGAAATCGCCCCGGGCCTGCGCGAGCAGGACTGGGGCGCATGGACGGGTCTCACGGTGGCGGGCCTGCGCCGGGACCACCCGGGCCTGATCGAGGCCCAGGAGGCCCTGGGCTGGGATTTCACGCCTCCAGGCGGCGAGAGCCGCCGCCTGGTCCTGAAAAGGGCCCTGGCCGCAATCGATGAGACGGTCTGCGGCCGCGACGGCGAGCGCATCCTCATGGTCACCCACCTGGGCGTCATCAAGATTCTGCTGAACCATCTTGAGGGCTCCCCCTTCCTGCCGGGCGCATCGGCCGACGTGGCCAAGCGGGCGCTGCACCTGCTGATCCTGGACGGCGCGGGCCTGCGCGTCCATTGCACCAATGTGAGGCTTTCGTGAAAATCCTGCACTATACGCAATACGTTTTCGGTATCGGTCACCTCTTCCGCAGCATGGCCATCGACCGTGCCCTGGCCCCCCTGACCGTGGACCTGGTCACGGGCGGCGCGGGCGTACCCATCCCCATGCCGGACAACGTGCGCCATCATGCCATGCCGGCCATCCGCATGGACGAAAACTACGGCAGCGTCCTGGCCGTGGACGGCGAACTGGAAAACACGTGGCGGGAACGGGAGGCCATGCTCCTGGACCTCTTCCGCGATCTGGAACCCGACGTGCTGCTCATCGAGATGTTCCCCTTCGGCCGCCGGGTCTTCGCCCGGGAACTGCTCCCGCTGCTTGAATGCAACCGCCGCCGTCCGCGCCCGGCCGCGGTCCTGTGCAGCGTTCGCGACATCCTCGTGGAGAAGAAGGACCAGGCCAAATTCGAAAAGCGCGTCCTGGGTTGGCTCAACCCCTGGTTCGACGGAGTCCTGGTCCACTCCGACCCGGACCTCATCCGGCTGGACCGGACCTTTTCGCGCGTGGCCGACATCGCGTGCCCCGTCTGGTACACGGGCTACGTGGCCGAGGGGCCGACCCTGCCGGACAGGGCCGCAGCGCGGCAGGCACTGGGACTGCCCCCCGACGGGACCATCATCCTGGCCAGCGCGGGCAGCGGGACCATCATCCGCGACCTCCTGGACCCCATCATGGAGGCCGCCATCCTCCTTGGCGACCGCCTGCCCCACAAGCTGATCATGTTCACGGGCCCCAACGCCCCCCAAGAAGAGCGGCGGCGCCTCGAAGACCGCGGCCGGGCTCATCCCGACGCCACGGTCCGGGAGTTCACCCCGCGTTTCCCCGACCACGTCCTGGCCTGCGACCTGTCCGTCAGCCGGGGAGGCTACAACACGACCATGAACCTGCTGGCCTGCGGAGCCAGAGGACTCATGCACCCCTACGGCCACGACCGCGAACAGCGCATGCGCCTGGAGGCCCTGGAGACCCTCGGCCATATCGGCCTGCTGGAAGACCGCGACCTGGAGCCGTCCCGGCTGGCCGACGTCATGGAACAGGCCCTCCGAGAGCAACGCGGGCCGCTCGGACGCCTGCGCCTGCAGGGAGACAATGAGAGCGCGGACATCATCCGCCGCCTTGCCGCCGCGCGGCCCTGAGCGAAGCGCCTGCTTCCGGATCGGGAAATTCGTGTCGCGGAGATGACGCGCCCTGTTCTTTCTTGATTTTCCAGGCCGTATGAAGCTAGGACGGATTAATAGACAAGAATTATTATCAACTGCGTCCTCATCCCCGCGCCATGCGTAGGAGTCCCATGACCGAAACGGCAGGCCGCTCCAAAGGATTGGCAATCTCGCGGCAGATCGTGCTGCCCTGGAGCAAATCCCTGAGCATGGCCATGAACAGCCTGCGTATTCGATTCTTCCGTTCGCTCATCACCACCTTTAGTCTGGTGCTGGCCATCGCCTTTCTCGGATACACCCTGACCGGCTCGGCCATCGCCCGGGAACTTTTCCGCATCCACGGTGACGCGGCCATGCCCCTTTTGATCGAAGCAGGCTATTCCCTCGATTCCACCGGCCTTGGCATCACGGCCGGTCCCAAGGAGCTGTGGCTCATGGTCCTCTCGCTGCTGGTCTGCACTGTCGGCATCGTCAACGCCCAGCTCATGTCCGTCACCGAACGCTTCCGCGAAATCGGGATCATGAAATGCCTTGGCGCCCTGGATGGCATGATCCTGCGCCTCTTTCTGCTTGAAGCCCTGGCCCTTGGTCTGTTCGGCGCCGGAGCAGGCGCCGTACTCGGTCTGGTCGTGGCCTGGGCGAGCTCTTTTCTGCATTTCGGAGCACTGGACTACGGCCAGATGAATATCCTCCCCCTGCTTGCCGAGGCGGCCAAGGCCTGGGGAACGGGCATAGGGCTTTCGGTCCTGGGCGTATTGTATCCGGCTATCCTGGCTGCTAAACTGCAACCGATCATTGTCATGAAGGAAGAATATTGATGGATACCCACCATATCGTCCGCGTGGTCGCAGTGACCAAGACCTTCTCTCTGGGCAAGATGCCGGTGCAGGTTTTAAAAGGGGTGGACCTTGAGGTCGAGGCCGGCGAGTACCTGTCCATCATGGGCCCTTCCGGTTCCGGGAAAAGCACCCTCTTCAACATGATCGGCGGACTGGACAAGCCCACCAGCGGCCGCGTGTTCATCGACGAGGTCGATATCTCCCAGCTTGACGCCTACGAACTGGCCTGGCTCAGGAACCGCAAGATCGGCTATATTTTCCAGACCTTCAATCTCATCCCGGTCATGAGCGCGCTGGAAAACGTCACCCTGCCGATGATATTCGCCGGCATGTCCGGCGATGACGCGGTGGAAAAGGGGCGAGGGCTTTTGGACCTGGTCGGGCTTGGAGAACGGTTTCAGCATAAACCTTCGGAGCTCTCCGGCGGCCAGCAGCAACGGGTGGCCATTGCCCGCGCCCTGGCCAACGACCCGGCCATCATCCTGGCCGACGAACCAACAGGCAATCTCGATTCCTCCACGGGCGAGGAGATCATCGCCCTGTTGCAGAAAATGAGCCGGGAACGGCAGGTCACGGTCATCTCCGCCACCCACGACTTCAAGATGCTCAACGTATCCGACCGGGTGGTCTGGATCCGGGACGGACGCATCGACAAGATCGAACACCGCGACGAACTCAGCATCTCCATCGGCACCATCCAGGAGCGTCATGAGTCCGCGCATTCGTAAGCTGCTGCGCTCCGCGCTGCTGCTCTGCCTGGTGCTGACCTGCAGCGCCGCCCGGGCAGGGATCGAGGAGCATATGCAGGCCATCGGCAGCACTGCCGACAGGGCTCTGGGCGCTGCCGGAGAAACGCTCACGGCCGATTACGTCCAGTCGGTCTTTGCAGCCCTGCCAAGGGAGTTGCAGGCCGTGACCGGACGCCAGCGGTTCACCACGCCGGTCCGGAAATTCACCTCCGCGTCCCTGACCATGGACGGGCGTAAAATCCCCCTTCATCCATTCTATGCCAACGCGCTCTCTCCGGAAACCGTCCCGCCCGAAGGGCTGAGCGGCGAACTGATCTATGTCGGGGAGGGACGGCTCGAAGACTTCGACGGCAAGCGCATCGCCGGAAACATCGTGCTCATGAACCTGGACTCCGGGCGAGGCTGGCAAAACGCGGCCAATCTCGGCGCGCGGGCCCTCGTCTATCTTGACAGGGGCGACACGGCCGCGCCCAGGCTGCGCTTCCGGGACAAGGAAGAGCTCACTCCCGTCGACTTCCCCAGATATTGGGTCCCCTTTGACACATTCGAGTCCCGCATCGCCCCGGTTGAAGCAGTCCAGGGCCGCGCCGCACGCCTGGAAGGACGGACGGAATGGGCCAAGCACGTGGCCAGCAATGTCTACTGCTTCATTCCCGGGCAAAACCCGAAGCGTGCCGACGAATTGCTCCTGGTGGAGTCCTTTCTGGATACCAGCCGCTACGTGCCGCAACATGCTCCCGGTGCCGATGAAGGCACATCCCTGGCGACGCTGCTGCATCTGGCGCACGATTTCGCGGCAGCGCCTCCGGAGCGTTCCATCCTGCTTCTGGCCAGCACCGGCCGAGATAATAACCTGGTGGGAATGCGCGAAGCCGTCTGGGCGCTCAGCAGCAAAAAAAAGGATCTGGCCGAGGAACTTGGCGACATGCGCGAAAGGGGCCAGGCTGCCCGAATGACCGTGGAGCTGCTGAAAAAAAACGACCTCGCCACGCAGAATCCGGAGCACGACAAGCTCATCCTACAGGCCATACAGACCGAACTGCGCAATGAAATCGAAACCATAAACACCGCCCTGCGGCTGGCCCGCAAAGACGCCAAGACCAATGCCGCGCGCATCAAGGAACTGGCGCAGAAGAAGCTCCTGTTGCGGCGCGTGGGCTGGGAACCCGCTTACGACGCCCTGGACGCGGAGGCCCTGGAGGCCGTGAGACGGGTCGTGCCCCTGGCCCTGACCCGCGCCAAACGGATCGAGGCGGACATCGCGGAGCGGGTGGAGAGTCTCGAATCGGCCCTGCACGTGAACGCCCTGGCAGAGGGCAGGCGCATGGCCGCCGCCGTCTCCCTGCACCTCTCCTCCCATGGCAACGCCGTGGGCAGCGTGGGTGACGGCTGGATGTTCAAGCTCATCCCGACCTTGAACCGCGCCAAGCAATACACGCACATCCGCCCTGTCCTGAATGCGGCGGCCAGGGGCCACAGCCTGCCCTACGACGACCTGCTCGGCGGCACTGGGCGGCAGCAATGGTTCAACCATTTTCCGGATCAACCGGCCATGGGCGGAGAACTGACGGCTCTGGCCGCGATGCCCGGGTTCACCCTGGCGACCTTGAACGACATGCGTTCCACCTGGGGCACCCCCTACGACACCCTGGACCGGGTCGACATGGAACAAGTCCGGGTTCAGGCCGATCTGGTCACGACCATGCTTCGCGCCCTGGACCGCGCCGAGTTGCCAAACGCGCCCTACAAGGCCGTCAGCGGCTTCTCCACCCTGTCCGGACGGGCCAATTTTTTGCGCCAGGGAGAGCTGTTTCCGGAGCAAAAAGCCGAAAACGCCCTGCTGCAGGTTTATCAGGACCAGCAATTCTCCCTGACCTGGGTGGACAGCCTGGGCGAGTTCCGCCTGCCGGGCCTGGCCAACAAGAAAAACTCCTTCGGCAAGGCCATCATCGAAGGCTACCGTTTCGAACCCGGCGCCAACAGCGCCAGCTGGGCCATCGACAAACCCGCTACGGGCAAGGACCGCTACCGGGTCAAGCTCAACCGGGACAAGGCGGAAACGGATCTGATCATGTTCGGGTGCACCCAGACCACCCTGTTTCAGTTGCGGGACGCGCGCAGCCTCAATCACCTGACCCGCATCAGTCTCATCGACGCGCGTACCGAGACCGATCCGCTACGCTATTGGTACAGCCGTATCGACACCAGGGAATCGACCCTGTGCAGCCTTTTTCTGGAGCCGGAGACGCCGGTCAAGGTGACCCTGTCCGACACCGTTCTGCAAAGAAAACTGCTTCTGCTCGGCAACAGCGAAGACGACATGCTCGGGCAGGGATATCTGGCCTCGGCCACGCCGGCCATACTGAACACGTCCATCCAGGCGGCGCAGGACATGATGCACCTGGTGGTGCCGCGCGTGGAAAACCTCGAAGAACACTCCATCATCAACCAGCGCATCCGGGTCCTGCTGCAACAGGGCCAGGACCATCTGCGCCAGTCTCTTGAAGCCCGCGACGCGTTGAACCACAGCGTGGCGGACCAGCACGCCAGGGCCAGTCTGTCCGTCATCGCCCGGGTCTACAACGACGTCGAGCGCACCCAGAAGGACGTGCTCGGCGGAGTGCTTTTCTACATCGCCCTGTTTGTGCCCTTTGCCTACTGCCTGGAGCGGCTTTTTTTCGCCTACGTCTCCATCCACAAGCGCATCGCGGCCTTTCTGGGCCTCCTGGCCGTGGTCATCGGCATCATCTACAACGTGCATCCGGCCTTCGAGCTGACCTACAGCCCCATGGTCGTGGTCCTGGCCTTCTTCATCCTCGGCCTGTCCGTGCTCGTCTCGCTCATTCTGTTCACGCGCTTCGAGCAGGAAATGAAGAATCTGCAACGTCGCGCCCGCATCACCCGCGACCAGTCCATTTCCCTCTGGGGCGCCTTTGTGGCCGCTTTTTCCATCGGCGTGACCAACCTGCGGCGACGCAAGGTGCGCACGGCCCTGACCTGCACCACGCTGGTCATCCTGACCTACACCCTGCTCAATTTCACATCAGTCCGGCATTCCCTGGACCAGGGGGCGACCCGCTACACGTCCCACGCGCCCTATCAGGGCGTCATGCTCAAGGCCCTGGAATGGAAATCCCTGCCCGTGGGGCTCGGCACGGAGATCCTCACCACCCATCCAGACAGCCGACTGCTGACCCGCCGCGTGTGGTGGGAAACCCAGGACCGCACGCGCCCCCCGGCCATAACCGTCACCTTCGAAGACAAGCTCGCCGTGGCCTCGGGCATGATCGGCCTGGATGCCGAAGAGATACGGCTCGCAGCGCACAGGGCCGAGCTTCTGGCGGGAGCCTGGCTTGACGGCGCCGAGGCCCATCAGGTCCTGCTGTCGGAAAAGACGGCCGCCGAATTGGGCATACGAACCCTGGACGAGTCCCCGCGCGTGCTCATCTGGGGCATCCCCTTCAGGGTGCAGGGAATATTTCGGGGCAATGCGCATGACCAGTCCCTGGACCTGGACGGAGAACCGCTTACGCCCGTGGTCTACCCCAACGAGACGTCCTCGGAACTCAGCGAAGCCGAAGCCGAAGCCGCGGAATCGGGTCAGGACATCGCAAGCATGTCGAGCCGCTACCAGCATGTCGGCGGAGACCAGACCCTCATCATCCCGGCCCAGACCCTCCTGCAGATGGGCGGGAGCCTGAAAAGCCTGGCCCTGGTCCCCGGCACGCAGCTGCATCACGGCAATATCTCGGCCCAGCTCGCCGACCGCTACCAGCTGCTTCTCTTCCACGGCAGCGGCAACGCTACATGGCTGCACTATTCGTCCAGCGCCCTGTCCTACAGCGGCATGGGCAACGTGCTCATCCCGTCGGTCATCGCCATCCTCATCGTCCTGAACACCATGGTCGGCAGCGTGGTCGAGCGCAAGCGCGAGATCGCGGTCTACACCTCGGTCGGACTGGCCCCGCCGCACGTGTCCTCCCTTTTCATCGCCGAAGCCCTGGCCTTTGGAGTCATCAGCGCCGTGACCGGCTATCTTGCCGCCCAGATCGCCTCGCATTTCCTGGCAGGGACGGCGCTGTGGGCCGGGATGACCGCCAACTATTCCTCCCTGGCCGGAGTCGGGGCCATGCTCATGGTCATGGCCGTGGTGCTTCTGTCGGTCATCTACCCCTCACGGGTGGCCTCCCGCATTGCCATCCCCGACGTGACCCGGACCTGGAATCTGCCCAAAACCGACGGCGCGACCATGGTCGTGACCCTGCCCTTCCTGATCAAGTTTCACGAACAGGACTGCGCCGGAGGCTTTCTGGCCGAGTATTACCAGGCCCACGCGGACATCTCCCACGGACTCTTCTCCACCGACGAGCTTGACGTGGAATATGCCTGCCCGCTGGACGCGCCAAGCAAGGAGCATCCGGATTGCTTCAACATTTCCTTTCGGGCCTGGCTCGCGCCCTTTGACTTCGGCATCCGCCAGCGGGTGCACATCATGTCGTGCCCGTCGCCGGACTATCCCAAATTTCTGGAGATGCGCATCACCCTGACCCGGGAAGCCGGAGAAAAGAACGCATGGCAGCGGCTGTGCCGGTCCTTCCTGAACGACCTGCGCAAGCAGCTGCTCATCTGGCGCTCTCTCGACTCCACGGACAAGGAACTCTTCGCCACCAGCATGCAGACGCGGCTTAACGCCAAACAGGGAGCCCGGACATGATGCATTCCATACGCCCCAGGGCGCTGCTGAGCGGCATGCTGTCAGGCCTGGCCATCTGCGCCGTGACCCCTTTCGCCAACAGCTACCTGAAGACCACGCCCCTGGCCGGAGGGCATTTCCCCCTGGCGGCCTTTTTCGTCTTTTTCGCATCGGCCGTGGTGCTGGCCCTGGTGGCCAGGATTTCCCGGCGCGCGCCGCTTTTGAGCGGCATGGAGCTGCTCACGGCCTGGGCGCTCATGATCGTCGTCTCCGGGATCAGCTTCACCGGATTGGTGCGGACCTTCTTCATCAACATCACGGCCCCGGCCCAGTTCGCGGACAGCACCAACGGCTGGGCGGACAGCCTGCTGCCGCTCTTGCCCGAGGCCCTCTACCCACGCGACCCGGCGATCCTGGAAGCGCTCTACAACGGACTGCCCGGAAAATCCGGACTGTCCTTCGTGCAGGCCTGGGAACTCATCCCATGGTCCTTCTGGCTGCCCGTGCTCGGGGCATGGAGCGTCTTCATCCTGCTGACGTACGCGACGCTTTTCTGCCTGGCCAACCTCTTCACCGCCCAATGGGTGGTCAACGAACGCATCAATTTCCCCCTGCTGCAGATGCCGAGGCTCCTGGCCGAGGCCTATGACGAGCAGAGGCTCTTCTCCTTTCTGGCGGACCCGTTCCTGCTTTGCGGCCTGTGCATCCCCGTGGTGCTCCATCTGCTGGGCGGACTCTCCGCGCACATCCCGTCCATCCCGGCCCTGCCGACGGAAATCCTGGCCGGCTCCTACTTTCCGTCCACGGGCTTTCTGTCGGGCTTCCAGAAGCTCAAAATCTTCCTGTATCCTGCCTTTATCGGCTTTGCCTTCATCACCACCCGGCAGGTGTCTTTGAGCTTCTGGCTCTTTTTTCTGCTGGCCGGACTGCTGGCCGGGGTGCTGCAGACATTGGGACTTCAGATTCCCGACTCGGCCCTCGGCACGCTCTTCGGCCCGGTCATTTCCCGGCCCGAGGAGACCCAGAGCATCGGAGCGAGTCTGGTCTTTTTCGGATTCATGATCTGGCTGGCCCGTGAATACATCGTTGATGTCGCCCGGCAGTGCCTGCGCCCCGATCCGAACTTCCAGGAAGCCGGCTGGATATCGGCCCGCGCCTCCATGCTGGGAGCCATCTTCGGCCTTGCGGCCCTGTGCGTCTGGTCCACCTTCTGGGGCATGGGGCTCGGCACCGCGGTGCTGCTCTACGCCTGTTTCTTTGCGGCCATGCTGGTCGTGGCCAAACTGATCTGCCAGGGCGGAATTCCCTTTGCGTCCCTGAACGCGGCACCTTCCGACGCGGCTTTAAGCCTCTTCGGATCAAAACCCCTCGGCAGCATCGGGCTGGTGCTGGGCATGAGCCTGCAGAAGATGCTCTTTGTCGATGTGCGCGAAGCCCTGCTGCCGTCGCTGCTGCATGCCGGAAAAATCACGGAGCGCATGCGCGCGCGCAAACTCATGGCCCTGACCATCGCGGCAAGCCTGGTCCTGGCCGTGGCCGTATCGTTTCTGAGCATGCTCTACCTGTGCTACCGCTACGGCATCCAGGAACTCGACATGGACTGGGCCACGCGCACGACCCAGAGCGTCTACGCAAATTCCCAGCGCCTGCTCGAAACGGTACAGACTCCCGACAACTGGGTTCTCTTCTTTGTTCTGGCAGGCGCCGCGGTCATGCTTATTCTGGTCATGTGTTACTATCTTTTTCCCTGGTGGCCGATCCATCCCATCGGCTATCTGCTGGCCTACAGCGCCTCCATGCGCGTGCTGTGGTTCAGTTTTCTGGTGGGATGGGCCTGCAACGCCCTCTGTCTGCGTTACGGAGGCACCTTTTTGTACCGTCGCGTTCGCCTCATCTTCATCGGGCTGATCATCGGAGACTTCTGCATGGGTGCCTTCTGGGCGCTGGTCAGCCTTAAAACAGGAATCAGCTATCTGGTTCTGCCATCCTGAGAAAGCCATGTACGACGATCGCGAACTCAAAGAATATCGGGACCTCCTGAAGCCCCCGGCCAGATTCGAGGAAGGCTTTGACTGGAAAACCGTTATCGGAGCCATATTCATTGGCTTTCTGATGATGCCGGGGTCCATGTACCTGCAGCTCGTGCTGGGTACGGGCATCGGCCCTGCCGCGCGGTGGGTGACCATCATCCTCTTCGCGGAGATCGCCAAACGCTCGTACACGGAACTCAAGCAGCAGGAGATATTCCTGCTCTATTACATGGCCGGAGCGGCTCTGGCCTCGCCCTTTCAGGGATTGCTCTGGAGCCAGTACCTGATCCAGTCCGACGCGGCGCAGATGCTCGGACTGACCGAGCTCATCCCCTCCTGGGTGGCCCCGGCCCTGGATTCCGCGTCCTATGTCGAGCGCACCTTCCTGCACCGGGACTGGCTCATCCCTGTCCTGCTCATGTGCGGGGCCATGATCATCCAGCGCATCGACCAGTTCGGGCTGGGATACGCCCTGTACCGCCTGACCTCGGACGTGGAGAAGCTGCCCTTCCCCATGGCCCCCGTCGCCGCGCTCGGGACCATGGCCCTGGCCGAATCCACCGAGGACAAAAAGGAAAGCTGGAAATGGCGGGTCTTCTCCATCGGGGCCATGATCGGGTTGGCCTTCGGCTTTGTGTACGTCCTGCTGCCGGCGCTGTCCGGCCTCTTCTTCACCGAATCCATCCGCCTCATACCCATTCCCTGGCTCGACCTGACCCGCAACACGGAGAGCTTTCTGCCCGCCGTGGCCACGGGCATCCAGCTTGATCTGGGGCTCATCTTCATCGGCATGGTTCTGCCCTTCTGGGCCGTCATCGGCGGCTTTGTCGGGCTTCTGATCACCATCGTGGCCAACCCCATCCTGTACGAGAACGGCATCCTGCACCGCTGGCATCCGGGCATGGGCACGGTGGACACGGTCTTTTCCAACAGCTTCGACTTCTACATGAGCTTCGGCATCGGCCTGGGCCTGGCCATCGGGCTGATCGGCTTCTGGCACGTTGGGCAATCCTTCCGCAAACAGACCGGCCATCGCCTGGACTTCAGCGTCCTCTTCAACCCGCCGCCGGGCCGAGGCGACATTTCCATCTGGCTGTCACTCGGCATCTACGTGTTCTCGACCCTGTCCTACGTGGCGTTTTGCGCGTGGCTGGTGCCCAGTTTTCCGTGGATCTTTTTCCTGATCTACGGATTCATCTACACGCCGATCCTGTCCTATATCACGGCACGCATGGAGGGCATCGCCGGACAGTTCGTCAGCCTGCCCCTGGTGCGCGAGGCCAGCTTCATCGCCGGCGCCAAATACTTCGGCTACCACGGCATCGAGATCTGGTACGCCCCCATCCCCATCCACAACTACGGCGAGGCCACGGTCAGCTTCCGCCAGATCGAACTGACCGGCACCAGCCTGCGCGGCATCATCAAGGCCGAGTTCGTGACCCTGCCCATCGTGCTCATCGCCTCCCTGCTCTTTTCGCAGTTCCTGTGGCAGCTCGCGCCCATCCCCTCGGCCAGCTACCCCTATGCCCAGGAACTCTGGCATCTGCAGGCGCTCAACTCGCTGCTCATGCAGACGGCCACCCTGGAAGGCAACTCCCTCTTCTTTCAGGCCCTGAATTCGCTATACGTATCGTGCGGGGTGTTTTTCGGCGTGGTGATCTACGGCCTGCTCAGCGTTGCCGGGCTGCCGGTGCTCCTCATCTACGGAGTGGTGCGGGGATTGGGACAGTCGACGCCGCACGGGCTGATCCTGGAACTGGCGGGAGCCCTTTTGGGGCGGTATTATTTCCTGAAAAAATTCGGGACCAAGTGGCGTCAGTACGCCCCGGTCCTGCTGGCGGGATTTTCCTGCGGCATGGGATTGGCCGGGATGTTCGCCATGGGCTGCACGCTGATACTCAAGTCTTTGAACAGGCTGCCGTACTAGCGGGACGAACGGTTTCCAAGGTCACTGAAACGGTTGTGAAACCAAGGCTTGAAAGGCATGGATTCCCGCCTTCGCGGGAATGACACCTAGGCAGGACGCAGCCGATTCATCCCCTCACAGCAGCCCTGGCCCGTACATATCCCCGTCGGCACCACGTTCAAGGCGCTGCAAATCCCAGAAGACGACGCTCTCCACAAGCTCCCGGGCCACGGCAGACAAGGACGCGGGCTGTGCCACGAGTTGGGGCAGGAGCCTGCGCCGGAGCAAGAACAGGCAATCGGTCTCGCTTTCGGCCCGCAGGGTGTAGAGCCAGCGGTAATGGCCCAGAAGCGCAAGGCCGCCCGCGCACATCCCCGTGGTCACGGCGCCCACCTTGCGCCCCTCGCGCTCGATGGCCATGGACCCGCCGATGACGGCCACCGCCCCTTCGGCCAGTTGGCCTTCCTCGAATACGGCCTGTCCCGGGGCAAATGTCTCCCGTTCGCACAGGTAGGCCATGACCCGCAGCAGTTCCTGCGGCAGGCCGGAGAAAAACGGCAGGTCCCGCAGCACGCGCAGATTGCAATCCAGTTCGCATTCGTGGGTTTCAGACTGTTCCGACGAGATCATGGAGTACTCCCTTGGCGGCCATGAGTTCGTCGTACGGACCGCTCTCCACGATCTTACCGGCTTTCATGACCACGATGCGGTCGTAGTGTGACACCGTGTCCAGGCGGTGGACCACGGAGATGACCGTGTGCTTACCGCGCACGGTCCTCAGGAAATTTTGGACCCGGGCCTGGGAGGCGTTGTCCAGGGCGGACGTGGCTTCGTCGAGGACATAGATGGCGGGCTGCTTGAGAAAGACACGGGCCAGGGCGATCTTCTGACGCTGGCCGCCCGAGAGATACTCGCCCATGCTCCCGACCTGGAACTCGAAGCCAAGCTCCACAATGCTCTCCAGCACCCCCTCCTCGATGAGCAACTGAATCAACTGCTGGCTGATGCGCTCCAGCGCGCCGCCGCGGCCCGGCCGGGGCTGACCGAAGAGGATGTTGTCGCGGATGCTGCGTGACTCGATGTAGCGGTCCGCTTTGTAGAACTGCAGCGTCGACGGCCCCGAACGCGCAAGATGCTCGGGAAATTCCGCCCTGGCCAAAAGGATTCTCTCCTTGAGCTGCTCCGGCATGCGCACGGTCTTGTGACGGCCGGGGACGAATTTCAGGGCCAGACGCAGAAGAAGGCTCCGGGACGCGGCTTTAAGTTCCGTCTCGCTGCGGGTTGCCATTTCGGCCACGACCTGCGCGTACTCATCCATGTCTTCTCGGGCGATGGGGCTATCGGCGTAGAGTTCCGGCGTCTGCGCCGCATAGCGCAGGATGGGAATCGTGGCGGCGGCGACAACCGCCCCGAAATCGACCAGAATCCGGTCCAGGCCCGTTTGGTCCAGAAAGGCCAGAAAGCGCTTGTTGCGGATGGCGTCCTCGAATCTGGCCAGGCGGTCCGTGAAGTCCCCGAAGACGATATTCTGGGCGATGGATCCGAAATCCAGGTAACGTTTGGGATCGAAAAACTCAATGTCGCCCTCGAAGCCGGCCTCGAAACGCTCACGGAACAGGCGACGCATGGCCAGGAAGCGTTCGGCCAGTTCCGGCCTTTCGGCGGGCGAGATCACGGCCTGGCTTCCGAACTTGAGGATGTCCGCGAAAAGCCCCACCTGCTGCACGACCTCGATGACGCGGTCCAGGTCAGGCGGCGTGAAGCCCGGGACGCGGTTCACGGCGCTGGAATGGCTCGCATACAAGAGATTGTCGCGGACCGTGCCGCTGAAGATGAAGGGGTGCTGGGGGACCATGCCCAGGTTCTCGGCCACGTCGAGCTTGGTCAGGTCGCGGATATCGTGCCCGTCGAGCTGCGCCTGCCCCTCGGTGTACGGCATGAGCTGGGCCACGACCTTGGCCAGAGTCGATTTGCCGCTGCCCGAATAGCCGACCAGGGCGACCATTTCCCCCGGCCTGACATGCAGATTGATGTCCTCGATCAGCCTCGCGCCTTCGGGGGTGCGGAAAGACACGCTCCGCAGCTCGATCTCTCCGCGAAAACGGTAGAGGTCACGGTCCACGGGCACGAGGCGATGCTCCGGGGCCAGATCGAAGGCCGCCATGACGTTTTTGTAGCGGACCTGGCTGTCCTCCTTGAGCTGATAGAAATCCATCATCTCCCGCCAGGGTTCGCTCAGGCTCGAATAGGCCGACAGAAAGGCCACCAGGGCGCCGAGGTCGAAGAGACCGCGGATGGTCATGCTGCCGCCGACCAGGAAGAGAATGAAGGGGCCAAGGTGTTCGAAGAAGTTGTTGGCGAACTTGATGCCGTAACGATAGGCGTTCATGCGCACGTTGGCCTGCAGCAATTGCCCGGCCTGGCCGGAGAATTTCTCGTTCTCCAGGCCGAAGCCGGCGTGCCCGTGCACCTCGTGCACGCCGGTGATGACCTCGCCGATGCTGCCGGAGATGGCGCGGCTGACGTTGACCCGATGCCGGTTGGCCTCGTTGGCGCGCTTCTGGAGACGCGGCACGACGATGATCTGCAAGGGGTAGATGACGAAACTCAGGCCCGCCAGAAGGGGATTGAGGTAGAAGAGGTATCCGCCCATGGCCAAAAGAGTACAGACGTTGATGAGCGGGACGGACACCGCGCTGCCGACGAAGCCCGAAATGGACGCCAGCTCATTGATGAGGGAGTTGATGACCTGGCCGGGCTGGATGGTGCGAAAGAAGGACAGCGGAAGGCTCAGGATGTGCTCGTAAAGACTGGTGCGCATGCGCTTGAGGGTGCGCTGCCCGATGTAGGCCTGGAGCAGGTTGATGCAGAACTTGAGGGTGCTGGCCGTAAGCACGGAAGCGAGAAAGAGCAGGCAGTAGAAAACCAGCAGATCCATGTCGCCGAGGCCGATGGCCTGGTTGACGATGCGCTTCTGCAGCTCCAGCGGAGCGACGCGGATGCCCACGGTGACCACGACCAGCAGCACGAGAAGGAGCTGCCAGCGCACATTTTTTTTCAAAACCCATGAATAAAGGGTCCGCCTGGTCACCATGAACTGATCCTTTCCCACCTGTCGCAGTTTGACCTCCCGCCTACCCTACTCTATACAAAGAGAAAAGGACGCCATGACAGCTTCAGTCGATTTTACCCTGACCCGTCCGGCCGAAGAGCAGGCCGAACTGCTTGCCGCCGTGGATGACTTCGCCGTCCGGCGGGGCCTGACCAACGTCGTGCGCTTCAGACTGGGACTCGTCATCGACGAGATGGTGGCCAACTGCATTGCCCATGGCGCATGCGCAGGTCGGGATCAGGGCATCCGCATCGACGTCACGGACCGGGAGAACGAGGTCGAGATCAAGATCGTCGACTCCGGCCCGCGCTTCGACCCGACGGCGCAAGCCGCCGCCTCATGCCGGAACGGGGACGTGAAGGTTGGGGGCATCGGGTTGTGCCTGGTCTGCAACCTTTCCGCCGAGGTCACGTATGACCGGCGGGGGGAAGCCAACCACACCCGGATCACCCTCGACAAGAGCACACAGGAGCAGACATGCAACTCCACGAAATAGAACACCCCAAAGCGGCCATTTTCCAGATCAAGGGACGCCTTGACGCCGGCAGCACGCCCGAGCTCGAAAAAAAGGTCCTGCTCAGCCTGGACCGCGGGGTCAGGTATCTGGTCCTGGACTTTTCCGAACTCGAATACATCAACAGCGCGGGCCTACGCGTACTGGTCATGGGCTACCAGCGCCTGAACCCGCGCGGCGGGCGGATCATCATCTGCGGAGTGCGGGACTACATCGCCGAAATCTTCGACATCTCGGGTTACAACCGCATCTTCAGCATGCAGTCAGACATCCGGGAGGCCCTGCTGGAAATCGATCCTACGCCAAACGGGCAATGACCACCGTCCGGTCGTCTTCGATGCGGCCGCCCGCGGTGAACGCCTCCACCGCCTCGAAGATGCGCGCAGCCGCCTCCTGCGGCTGGTCCTGCGCGTTTCGCCTGACAAGTTGCACCAGGCGCTCCTTACCGAACATGCCCTTTTCCTCGTTCCCTGCCTCCCACACGCCGTCCGTTCCCATGACGAGCAGCCCGCTCTCGAGCTGCTCCGAACACTCCGTATAGCTCCAGCCCGGTTCCACGCCGAGGGGGATGTCCCGGCCGGCCAGGGTGCGGGTCTTTCCTCCGTCCCGAGGCAGGAACCAGGCCGGATCGTGGCCAGCCCCCACCCAGGCCGCCCGGCGCGTGGCCGGACAGAAGGACAGCATGAACACCGTGACGAAATTGCCGCTGTTGTCGACATCGGAATGGATGAGGGCGTTGGTGCGGTTCATGACCTCAGCCATATCCAGGGCCTGCAGGAGCAGGGCCTTCATGTACGCGCGGACCGAGGCCATGAGCAGGGCCGAGCCCACGCCGTGGCCGGTCACGTCGCCGATCATGATGACCAGTTCCACGCCCCCGGACCCGTCGCGGAGCATGAAATCGTAAAAATCGCCGCCGGTCTCCTCGCAAAAGATGCTCGCGCCATAAATCTGCACGCCCGGCAGGAAGGGCGACGACGAAGGCAGCAGGTTGGTCTGGATCTGGCGGGCCAGCTCCAGACCGTGCACCATGCGCTCCCGCTCCACGAGGCGGTCGATCATGGTGTTGGTGTGGCCGGCGATAACCGCGAACTCGTCGTTGGTGACCACGGGCACCTTGGTGTCCAGCCGACCCCGGCTGACCATCTCGAGGACGCCTGTCTGGTTCTTGAAAAGAAGCTTGAGGTTGCGGGCGTAGGAAAATACCAGAACCAGGGTCAGGGCCAGCAGGATGCCCATGACGAAGAGCACCTCCCAGACCACGGACCACAGCAGGGCGGACAGGTTCAGAACGGACTTCTCCTGGGCCTCGAACCAGGCCACGTCGCGCATGAGCAGCATGAGCAGGACCAGGGTGACGAAAAAGATGACGCCCGTGGCGAGATAGGCGAACCTGCGGGTCTGGGGGAAAAACGACTCGGGCCCGGGCTCATCCCCCTCAACCATGTCGGCCTGGGCGATGACGCGGTGCTCCCAGTCCAGGCTGAGATCCAGGGCGGCGAAGAGGCCGATGGTCGCGAAGCCGATGACGATCTCCACGCCGCTGAAGACCGGAAAGCCCCAGACAAGATGATGGTAGACGCCGACGCCGAGCCCGGCGGCCACAAATACCCCGAAATCGATAAACAGCAGGTGCGTGGACTGCCGCTGAACCGGCAGGGACAGGACGAACCTGCGGATGAGGAACTGCCGCAAGGCCAGGGCCGCCGCCAGATGCGCAGCAAGAGTGATGGCAAACTTCCAGACCGGAAGCGAGTCGACGAAGGGTCAGACCTGCCCGCCGTAAAAAGTCAGGGTCACGAGCATGAATGCATAGTAGAAAAAAATTCGAATCACTTCGGACTCCTCCCCCGCTCACGTCCGGCTGGACAACCGGCGCGGGGCTGGAATAGGATCGACGCATGAAATACAGTCTGCTTCTTCTTTGTCTTTTCATGGCCTCCTCTGTCCAGGCCCAAGTTTTCCCGACTTCCCTTGGAGGCATCACCCTGGGCGAAGACATTTCGAGCATCCGCAACATATGCCGCATGCACACGGAGATCCCTCTCTCCCAGGAACGTCATTTGATGGAGGTCCAGCTCATCCCCCATCACGCCCCCGGCGTCAAAAGCGGCACCGTGGCCTACGCCAACTGCGACCAGATCGGGCGGATCGTGCGCATCAAGCTCAAATTCGACAACAGTACCAAAGATTTCTTCGACGAACTGCTCAAACGTTACCGGGCGCGTTTTGGAAAACCTCCCGAATGGCGCGGCGATCCCTTTCAGACGGTCATGTCCTGGAAATGGAGCTTCCTCAACCCCGAAGGCGAGCAGGTCAATCTGGAACTGACCCACAGCAGGGACGAAGACTACAAGACCGGCAATTTCGTGAAGATCACCCTGCGCTCTCTATGGTTGCGCGAAGACGCCTGTCAGGACGCCAAGAATGAGTCCGGGGCTCAAAATGATCGCGCTCCGACCCCCGCGAACAAGCTCGACTACCGCCTGCTCGTCCCGCAATGACCGCATCGCTCGGTTGGGACGGACTGCGGGTGGAGATCCCGGCCAACATGGAGCCGGTGATCCTGGATCGGGGTTTTGTGAGGATTGCCGGGCCGGACCTCCCGGTCCTTGATCTGCGCTTTGGACCGGAAAAGGCACCCTTCGATCCGGACAAGGACGGCTCGCGGCTGCTCAAGGCCTCAGGGATCGGCGATGCACGACTGGCTCCCTTTCACGCGCCCTGGACCGAAAGGTTGGAAGGCGGCATCTGGGCCGCCCCATCAGCCGAGGCCAGGCTTTTCGTGCTGCGTCCGAGAGAAACAAAGGGGGTTGTCGCCGCCCTCTTTTCCGCCCCGCCGCCGACAACGCTGCTCCGCACGATAGTGGTCTCACTGGACTGGGCGCCCCCCGACGCATGGCGCAGCTGGTGCTGCTACGACCTGCGTTTTGAAACTCCGCCGCATGCGGTCCTGGGCACGGCTTCGTTTCGGCCGGGGGCGTTCAAGCTGGAGTTCAGCCTCGGCCGCACAACTCTTATCTTTGAGCGTCTGGCACCGGCCAGCGTGCTCCTGGCTGAAACAACCCTTGAAACATGGCTTGAAAAAAATGTCCTGCGTGGTCATGGTCGAGGACTCTGCATCACCTCAAGCGGGCCCGCAGAGGCGCGCTTTGCCGACCCCGCCTCGCCCTGGCGGCGCATTCTGGCCGGGCTCCCCTTCAACCCGGGGCAGGTCCGGGGCGGGGTCCGGCATGACAAAGCCGGGAACAGGATCCTGATTCTCACCGAACGCGGCCGCTCCATCCCGGCACAGGACTTCGACAGGACATTTTCGACGTATGCAACAACCGCAATCCAAGGCTGACGCCCTCTGCGCCGTGCCCGTGCCCATGCCCGGCATACGGACCACCGTCTCGGACCAGGGACTGGTCCGCATCAGCCATCCGGCCACCTTGAAGCCCTGGCTGGCCCGCCTCTTGCCCGCCTCGGTCGCGCTGCCCCTGCGCACCCTGGAGCTTGACGCCATGGGCACCTTCGTCTGGAACCACATCGACGGCACGGCCACGGTGGACGATCTGGCGCGTCAGGTCGCGCAGCACTACGCCTGCCTTCCGGCAGAGGCGCAGCAAGCCGTGGCCATGTTCATCCGCCAACTCGGACAACGCGGCATCCTGGGGCTGCGCTGACACAGCCGCCGAATTCCTCGTCAAATCGATCCGGGAAAAATCCATGTACAGGGAAGGATGCGCGGCAGGTAATTCAGGGCGCCGCCTCAAACTCGGAGGCGCATAGCAGTTCAAACCCACCGGACACGATTGCGCGATCGAAGCGCTCTACCAGCGCCTTTCCGGCGGGAGTCCGGGGAAAACAGACATGCAGCGAATGCACGGCGAGGATGTTTGCGCCGAAGACCAGCCCGGATGGCGTTTGCGACGATGCCGCGCGGCCTGAAAGATGCCGGAACACGGCCCGGTCCATGACGGCCGCATCGATCCGCCCTGCTTCGAGCATGCGCAAGGCCAGTTCATCGGAGTTGCACTTGACGGGATACAGGACGCCCATGTCCACTAGGCGGTCGAACTCCTCGGTATTCACATACCCGTCCACGACGCCGATCCGGTAGGAGGCCAGATCCTCAAGACGGGTCCAGTCCAGCGTCATATCACGCGGGTGCACCAACCCCACCACGCTGCACCCGACCGCCTGCGAGAAGTAAAATTCCTTTTCCCGCTCCGATGATCGGTATTCGGGAAAGTAGCCCTGGACGGTCCCGGCGCGTGCCTCCATGAGCACCCGCTTCCAGGGCAGAAAGGACACGTCGAGGTCCAGTCCCGCAATGGCGCAGATACTGCGCACGCGAGCGCTGGTCGTTCCCTGGTCCGGAAGCTCCTGGCCGACAAAAGGAGGCCATTCGAGCGTGCCCAGCCTGAGCGGTTCCCCGTGCGCGGCACACGCGAAAAAAAGAACCATGAGCGGCAACACGCCGACCAAGCAACGTTTCACCGCAGCACCGGATCGCTTTCCGTCAGCCTTGTCCCCATCATGTCGGCCTCTTTCATAACCACCGTTACTGAACTGCGATTACGTTGCCACAACACGCCTGATCCGTAAATTCCCCCTCTTGGCCGATCATTCCCTCATGAATGGAACCGGACCCTTGCCCTGGCTTCACTTCTTCCTGCGTTGCCAGGAAAGCCAGTATCTGAACAGGGTCTTCACCAGCGGGGTCAGCCGGCCCCTGTTGTAGGCGTCGGCGACCTGCCGGATGGCTTCGCTTTGAGTCGGATAGGGGTGGATGGTGCTCGCGATCTTGCCGAGGCCCAGGCCGCTGGTCATGGCCAGGGAGATTTCCGAGATCATGTCCCCGGCGTTGCCGGCGACGATTGTCGCGCCCACGATCGTGTCGGTGCCCTTGCGCACATGCACGCGCACCAGGCCGTCGGTGCGGCCTTCGAGGATGGCCCGGTCGACCTCGCGCAATTCCCGGGTGAAGGTGTCCACGGCGATCCCCTTCTCCGCCGCGTCCTTCTCGGTGAGGCCGACGTGGGCGATCTCCGGCTCCGTGTAGGTGCACCAGGGGATGGTCAGGGCGCTGGCCGTGGCCCGCCCCTTGAACAGGGCGTTGCGCAGGACCGTGCGGGCCATGAAATCCGCCGCGTGCGTGAACTGGAAGGGGGAACAAATGTCCCCGGCGGCAAAAACGTCGGGATTTGTGGTGCGCAGAGTGTCGTCGACCTGCACCCCCTTGGCCGAGTACGTCACCCCGGCCTCCTCCAGCCCAAGGCCCTCGACGTTGGGCTTGCGGCCGACGGCGATGAGCAGTTCGTCGACGACCTCGTCGTAGCTTCCGGCCGTGGAGCCTGCGACGAGGCGTATCCTGCCGCCCTCGGCCGTGGAAACCTTGACCTCCTTGCCGCAGCACAGAAATTTCACGCCATCCTTGAGCAATGCCTGCCGGACGAACGCTGCGGCGTCCCGGTCCTCCTTGGGCAAGAGGCCGCGCGAGGACTCGATCAGCAGCACCTCGGACCCGAACCGGGCAAAAGCCTGGGCCATCTCGCAGCCGATGGGCCCCGTCCCGATAACGGCCAGGCGTCTGGGCAACTCGGTCAGGGAAAAAACAGTCTCGTTGGTCAGATGGCGGACCTGCGTGAGCCCCTCTATGGGCGGCGCGGCAGCGCGTGCGCCGGTCGCGATGACCGCCTTGACGAAATTCAGGCGCTCGCCGCCGACCTCCACGGTATGCGCATCCACAAAACGGCCCATACCCAAAAACACGTCCACCCCGAGGTCCCGGAAGCGCTGCGCGGAATCGTTGGGCGCGATGGAGGCCCGCAGCCTGCGCATGCGTTCCATGACCTGCCCGAAGTCGACGCGGGTCCCGTCCGGCACGTGCACGCCGAACTCTCCGGCGTCGCGCACCGCCGCGGCGGCGCGTCCTGCCCGGAGCAGCGCCTTGGAGGGGACGCACCCGAAGTTCAGGCAGTCGCCCCCGAGAAAATCCCGTTCGATGAGGGCCACCTTGGCCCCCAGCCCGGCAGCCCCGGCCGCGCAGACAAGCCCGGCCGTGCCCGCGCCGACGACCACCAGGTTGTAGCGGGGCTGCGGCCTGGGGTTGGTCCACTGCGACGGGCGGACATGGGACACGAGGGTCTTGTTGTGCACATCCCACGGCTCGATCGTGGTGGAATGACCTGATTTTTCGGACACGTTGAAGCTCCTTGCGATGAGATTATTCCGGCAGGCGCTTGTGGCGCAACGCGTGTAATGAAATGCGAGACGTGTCGGTTCCTTGCCTAAACCTCGTAGGCGGTGGAAGACGTGGAGCCTCCGTGGCCAGTCCAGTTGGTATGAAAATGCCGGCCGCGGGGCCGGTCGATTCTCTCGTAGGTATGCGCGCCGAAATAATCCCGCTGCGCCTGCAGCAGATTGGCGGGCAACCTGGCCGATCGATAGCCGTCGAAA
>Ga0265295_1003675_pt1 | contig 21883 bp, 17 predicted proteins | sample Munlansysbiofilm_FD_192503 | JGI IMG/M metagenome (GOLD analysis project Ga0265295, IMG submission 192503) | Leachate microbial communities from a municipal landfill in Southern Ontario, Canada - Methane capture system biofilm | ecosystem: Engineered > Solid waste > Landfill > Unclassified ...
ATCAGCGTGGAGATAAACCCCACGCTGATGAGCAAGAGTTTTTTCAATAGTCTGTAAGGACGGTAGATTGGTAAGAGTCAAAGTGCTCTGGGAAAGTAATCACCAGATCAGCTTTGTCGATGGGTGCATTGCCATGAGGGCCTATGTTGTTTTTGAGAGGCGCATCCACATTCACCTGCATGGTGGCAACAAGCTTGAATTTCTTCAGACTATTGCCGATATCAGGATTGTCATTGAAAGAAGGGAAGGTGGTACGTTCGCTGGTCAAAAGATAATAACCATCAGCGATCATATCAGCTGGGAAGGTCTTGCTATAACCATCTGCGGCTGAAAGGATAACTGTGCTGTAGCCTTCATAGCCTTGCAAGAGGTCGCTCAGTTTGATAGCCGCTTCTTCTTCGCCATTCCAATTTGTAACAGTGTGGGTGGCAAGAGCGCCCAATTCCTGGGGCACAAAATCTTCCGCAGTGCCGCTGACTCCGATCTGACGATAAAGCCGGACCTGAGCCGCATTCTTCACTCTGAAAGCGCTGGGCATAGTTTCGCTATCGAACCAAGTGCGTCTGTTGTCCGAAGGAACCAAGTAGCCAGTCTTAAAGGTGCTCCATAAAAGGTCATAGCCGGCATTTACGGAGCTACGGGGAGACCAGCCATCACTGCCTACAATCTCATAGGCATACAAACTGCGGTAATCGGTGTTTTCGGTGTCTGTAGGATTGGTGATCGCAGCAGCATCTGCGATGGTAAAGAATTGATCCAGGGAGTAGCCCAGGATGTCCAGATCAGTGCCTTTGTCCTTATCACTACAGGCGGTGAAACCAAGCATCATGGCGAGGGCCACGAGCATGACTAAGTACTTTTTCAAGGTATTAAACCTCCTTTTTATTTTGGAGGCAGACGGAGCTCTTCCGTAAGCCTTTCCAGCGGGAGGCATAGCCGTTTCCAGCTATACCCTATCGGTATTTACGCCTGCCTCACGGAGGTTTAGCTATAAATACTCGGCTTTGAAGGCAATCTAAAATGATCGGAATATTTGTCAAGTGTATGTTGCGTGAGAGCTGGGGCGTGGGGGATGCAGGATTCGTTTGCGTCTCGTGTCGAACAGAGCCGCAGGCTTTGATAAAAGGGGACGAGCTTGAGAAGTGAGAGTACGTCCCCTGCTCTGCAAACGGGGACGTCTGCAATCCAGCCAGCGCCAGCCTTTCAGCTACTTTATTCCCGGATGTTTATAATCTATCACCAAAAGGGTGATATCGTCTTTGTGAGTAGAGCCCCGGGCAAATTCATGAACTTGATCGAGAATACTCTTGGCGGTGTTTTCCGGATTGGGCATGGGCAAGCCACTGAAGATTTCTTCCAGGCCTTTTAGCCCCAGGAATTCTTCATTGATGTTCATAGCTTCGGTGATGCCATCTGTGTACAGGACAATCTCATCACCGGTATTGAGCTGGATGGTGTCGCTGCCGATATCCAGGTTTTCAAATACACCCAGTGCGGTGGAATGGGTATGGGCATACTTCATGAAACTGCGGTCCATTTTCCTGATATAAAGCGGTAGATGGCCACAATTTGAGTACTCCAGTATCCCGGTGGAAAGCTCGATGATACCCAAGAGAGCAGTGACAAAGTTAGATTCAATATTATTGCGGGACAGGAATTTATTGAGTTCCAGGAGCAGCTCCTGGCTTTTCTTGTAGTATGGGGCAATGGAGAGCAGGAGGGTGGATACCATGGTCATAGCCATGGCGGCAACTATGCCCTTGCCCAAAACATCCGCGATCACAAAACAGAAGTGATCCTCGTCAATCATAAAATAGTCGTAGAGATCGCCTCCGATATCACCGGCAGGTTCCAGGATGCCATAGGCCCTGAGCTCTTTGATACCCAAAGGATGCTCCACATTACTGGGCACCAGTTTCGTCTGAATCTCACTGGCATAGATCACATCTCCGCGGATCTGGTTTTTCTCTTCCGTGGTGATCCTGAGATTCTGAATGTACCCTTTCAGAGATTTTTGCATGGCGCTGAAGGATTGGGCCAGGGTGACAATCTCCTGACTCTTGTCGGACAAAGGAATCTCTGCATCAAAATCTCCCGCTCCGATGCCGTCTGCGGCTTCTGCCAGCTTTTTTAGGGGTCTGGAAACACTTAACGCTCTGGCATAGATAGCTATGCCCACTAGCAGGAAGATCAAAATAGAAGTCATAGTCTGGATTAAGAGGATCAGATTCACCTCTTCCATCAGCACAGATTCCTCGATTGAGACTCCTACAGACCAGCGGTTGCTCATGATATTCTGATAATAAATCCAGGAGTTCTTAAAAGGTGACTTGCCGCCAATTTTGATATAGCCATTTTCACCGGCAATCATGGCTGAACCCAGGCGGGATAAAGAAGGCTCATCGTATTCCTGAGCCAGGCTGAACAGGCTTTGATTCATCACCAGATCCAAATCCGGATGCGCCACCAGAGTGCCGGTACTGGAGACCAGGAAGCTGGTGCCGATTCTGAAATTACTGGGATTTGTGGTGAGCTCTTGCAGGTATTTAAGTTCGATATCAAAGCGCAATAATCCGGTGATTTCACCCTTGTCGTACAAAGGCATAGAATAGGAAATCACCATCTCACCTTTGCCTTGATTGTCCACCCAAGGCTCTGTCCAATATGGCTTTCCAATGCTGTGCGGAATCTGAAACCAATCTTGATAGCGGTAGTCCAGGCCAGACACATCCCGTTGCATAAAGCGATGGCGCACAGTGTACATCACCTTCGGCTGGGTGCCCTTAAATACATTATCTGCCAGACAGATGGAGTGCACCTGAGGGTTATCCAAAAGCAGAGTTCTCAGCATGGTTTCTTTCTCGACATCGCTCAAATGGTAATCCGCTGTGACAGACCTTGCCATCTTGGCCAAAGATTCTACTTTAAACAGAATGCCATCAATCAGATAGATCCGTTCATGCACCAGATGTCTCATGTTGCTGAGCTGAATGTCCAGCATGATTTTGGAGTAGAGTATCCTGGTAACCAATATCGATATAACAAAAATGATCAGCATAAACGTCAAAACAAACGATATCAGCTGATAGGCGAGGGATCTATTTGTTTTATTTTGCGCCATTGGGGTAGAATTCCTCGTAGCTCATGTCCCTGGGGAAGTCCATTTCTTGCTGTAAGAGCTTTAGTGCTCTTTGGTAATCTTCGCGCTTGAGGATGCCCATTTCGGCAGCAGAAGGCATCACATTCTTTTTCATCCCGTCTAGCATCCAGGTCTGGTGAGCTCGATTTGCCCGGATCTTAGCTTTATGCATCTGAGCAATCACCACATCTACGGTTTCTTCGGGATGACTAAAGGCATATAGCCAGCCATCCAGGGTGCCTTGCAAGAAAGCCTTGCACTGCTCAGGATGCTCAGCGTAAAATTCTGGTCTCACATAAAGGCCACCGTCAGGAATCCTGCAGCCCATTTCGTGCAGGTCAATGATAAGGAGATCTTCTTCCTTCAGCCCAGCCTGCAGCATGTGGTGATATTCATTGTAACGCATGGCGTTAATCACATCCACCGCCCCTTGGAGGAAGAGATTGATAGACCAATCAATGGGCACAAGCTGCATGGAGATATCTTTTTCCTTGAGAAAGGCCTCCGTGATGAGATTCGAGCTACTGCGCCAGATGCCCAGCTTCTTACCTTCAAAATCGGCAAGGGAATTCATCTTTGGAGACTTTTTGGCTATCAAAAGCATAGCGTTTCGCTGAGAGATCTGTCCGATATTCACCAATCTGGTTTTCTCGCTATTGGCAAGAATAGCTCCCAGCAAATCGATGTGGATGATGTCCAGAGAGCCGGTCAATAAACTATCGATAGCTTCAGTGGACGGTAAAAGTTTTTGCACCTGTACATCCAAGCCATATTGGGTATAAAAGCCTTTTTCCAAGGCCATATAAAAACCGGCAAATTGAGCCTGAGGCTGCCATTTTGGACAATACCGGATAGGAAAGCCACCCTCCCCGGAAACACTGGGATCCGAAGACACTTCTCTACTGTCCGAGCCATGCCCCTTGCATGAGCCCAATATAACAATACATAGAATCAATATCCCTGCCGCAAGTATGAGTCTCAAAGGCTTCATATTAGTACCTGTACAATTTCGACATTATTTTGCTTTCGCAGCTTCAGTATCTACAATGCTAAGAACACATTGTAAAAGTCAACCAGGCTCAACAAGATTTTAATCTTGGGGTAGCTTGCAGGCTAGAGACAATGAATATAGTTTGCCGATAGATGGCAATGAAAATAATGGAATATTTGACAATTAGTTGTGGAAATATATCTACAGATTCTATAAGGCTAGGTCTTCCAGCAAGATGGAGACTGCATAAGCAACTGGAATTTTCCCTTCTTTTACTCTTTGTTTCAGTTCAGGAAGTCTATCTATGACTTTGGAGCTCCTGTAAAAGCTACTCAGCACGGCTTCCGAGAGCAGCTCTTCGAACCACTGCGCAGTCTGAGCCAGCCGACGCTGCTTAAAGATGCCATTGGCAGTCGTTTGCTGGGTGAATTCGCTGATGATCTCCCAGATTTGAGGAATTCCATCACCGGTCCTGGAAGAACAGGTTATGGCTTTGGTATCCCAATTTTGGGTGGCATGACGGATGTAGTGCAGGGCATTGTTATACTCTCTGGCAGCGGCCTGTGCGGGCTGGATGTTATCACCATCCGCTTTGTTCACCACGATCAGATCTGCCAGCTCCATAATGCCTTTCTTGATGCCTTGCAGTTCGTCTCCGGCACCGGTGATCTGCATAAGTAGAAAGAAATCCACCATGGAGCGAACCGTGGTTTCAGATTGTCCTACCCCCACAGTTTCGATCAGGATGACGTCAAAGCCGGCTGCTTCACAGATGACGATGCTCTCTCTGGTCTTTCGGGCTACTCCACCCAAAACCCCGGAGGAGGGTGAGGGACGGATAAAACTCATCTCATGCGTGGAGAGCTTCTCCATTCTAGTTTTGTCGCCCAGGATGCTGCCTCGGGACAGGGTGGAAGAAGGGTCTATCGCCAAAACGGCTACCTTCTTACCTTGCTCGATAAGGTGCATGCCAAAGAGCTCTATGAAGCTGCTCTTCCCCACTCCCGGCACGCCGGTGATGCCGATGCGGATGGACTTCCCCGCAGCGGGCAGGAGCCTGGTAAGAAGCTCCTGCGCGGCGGCGAAATGCTTTTCGGAATTGCTTTCCACCAGGGTGATGGCCTTGGAAATATGGGTGAGGGTTCCTGCTTTTATGCCCTCTTCCAGAGTATCCAAATCCCAGACTCTGCCTTTCTTGCGTTGATAAGGGCTGCTCTGGGATTCCTGGGGAGAAACCACAGACGAGGCAAATTCTGCCCCGGCACCTTCTGGTGTCCAATCCGGTTTGCGTCTATTCATTATCTTTCAGTAGTTGCTCGATCATCCTGGTGGCGGCTGTGGGCAGATGTGTGCCTGGGCCAAAGATTGCCGAAGCGCCATTCTCATAGAGGAAGTCATAGTCCGCTTGTGGAATCACACCACCCACGATGACCATGATATCTTCCCTCTGGAGCTTGGCCAGTTCCTGCATCAATTGAGGCAAAAGAACCTTGTGTCCGGCAGCCAGAGAACTCATGCCAATGGCGTGCACATCGTTTTCTACGGCTTGGCGGGCGGTCTCTTCCGGAGTCTGGAACAAGGGCCCCATATCCACATCAAAACCCATGTCCGCAAAGGCTGTAGCCACTACTTTGGCTCCGCGATCGTGACCATCCTGTCCCATTTTGGCTACCAAAATGCGGGGACGGCGGCCTTCCTGCTCGGCAAACTTATCGGTCAGGACTCTTACTTTATCGATATCATCCATATTGGCATACTCACTGCTATAAACGTTACTAATCAGTTTGATCTGGGCCTGGTGCCGGCCAAAGACCTTTTCCATGGCAGCAGAAATCTCACCCAGGGAAGCTCGGGCCCGGGCAGCGTCTATTGAGAGCTCCATGAGATTGCCCTCACCGGACTGTGCAGCATTGGTGATAGCTGCCAGAGTGGCCTGAGTCTTCTTCTCATCTCTGCTGCTTCTCAGCAATTCCAGGCGCGCCAATTGAGCTGTGCGCACTGCGCTATTATCCACTTCCAAGGTTTCGATGGGGTCTTCTTTGTCCAGACGATATTTGTTCACGCCCACTATGGTATCTGCCTTGCTGTCGATCTTGGCCTGACGCCTGGCTGAGGCCTCTTCAATGCGCATTTTGGGCAATCCGGTCTGGATCGCTTTGGCCATTCCGCCCAGCTCTTCCACTTCCATGATGTGACCCCAGGCTCTTTGCATAAGATCGTGCGTGAGGCTTTCTACATAATAGGAACCGGCCCAGGGATCGATCACCTTGCAGATGCCAGTCTCATGCTGCAAAAAGAGCTGAGTATTCCTGGCTATTCTGGCCGAGAAATCCGTGGGCAAAGCGATGGCTTCATCCAGGGAATTCGTATGCAGGCTCTGGGTGTGTCCCATGGTGGCGGCCAGGGCTTCGAGGCAGGTTCTGGCCACGTTGTTAAAGGGATCTTGTTCTGTAAGGCTCCAGCCCGAGGTCTGTGAGTGGGTCCGGAGTGCCATGGATTTAGGGTTCTTGGCTTTTAGATCTTTGATGATCTTGGCCCACAGCATTCTGGCGCCGCGCAGCTTGGCGATCTCCATAAAGTAATTGAGGCCTTCTGCCCAGAAGAACGACAAACGGGGAGCAAAGGTGTCGATATCGATGCCTGCGGCAATACCGGTGCGGGCATATTCCAGGCCATCTGCCAGGGTATAAGCCATTTCCAGATCTGCCGTGGCTCCAGCTTCGTGCATATGATAACCGGAAATACTGATGTTGTTGAATCTCGGCATATGCTTTGAGGTGTAGCGGAAGATATCGGCAATCAGGCGCATGGACGCTTCTGGTGGATAGATGTAGGTATTGCGCACCATATATTCTTTGAGGATGTCGTTTTGGATGGTGCCGTTGAGCATTTCAGGCTTCACGCCCTGCTCTTCGGCAGCCACGATGAAGAAAGCCATGATGGGAATCACAGCGCCATTCATGGTCATGGAGACGCTCATTTTGTCCAAGGGAATCTGATCAAAGAGAATCTTCATATCCAGGATGGAATCTACTGCCACGCCTGCTTTTCCCACGTCGCCCAGCACTCTGGGATGATCGGAATCATAACCCCGGTGCGTAGCCAGGTCAAAAGCCACGGAAAGTCCCTTCTGTCCCATAGCCAGGTTCCTGCGGTAGAAGGCATTGGTATCCTCCGCTGTGGAGAAACCGGCATATTGCCGGATGGTCCAGGGCCGCTGCACATACATGCTGGGATAAGGGCCTCTGAGGTAAGGCGCGATGCCGCTGAGATAGTCCAGATGCTCCAGATGCTTCAGGTCTTCTTTTCGGTACAAAGGTTTTACTGCGATCTGTTCGTTGGTCTGCCAGATCTTGTCTATATTGGCTCTTTCACCGTCACCCGCGAGTGATTCAGCATGAAAGTTCGGTTTTACTTTTGTGAAATCTGGATTCATTATAACACCTCCAGGCATTCGGCCAGTTCTTTTAGAGTATCATAGGCATTGGCACGGATATGGATAAAGATATCGATCCCATCGGCTTTGTATTGCTGAACCTTATCGGCAGGATATCCCGCCAGGATCATCACCTTGGGCTGAATCAATGTGCACAAAGCTGCCACGAGACTTTCATAGTTTGCATCCGTAGATACTATGCAGAAAGCCTGGGCGCCGGATTCTTTGGCAGCCTGGGCCGCTTCTTCGGCAGTAGCAAAAGTCTGATCTGCCACTATGTCGAATCCACCCATCTGGAAGAATCCGCTGGCAAAATCAGCTCTGGGCTTGTATTCAGCCACAGGGCCCATATTCAGGAAGAAGATCTGGGGAGCTTTGGCAGCTATTTGCGTTCTTAGGGCTTCCACCTTGGCCACCGCGCTCTGGCGGGGTAGTGCGCCTTTTTCCAGTCTGATTGAAGCATTGCTGTCATCCGGACGTGCTGTACGCAGAGTCAAGGCTTCATCCGTGAGATTGGCATACATATTCACGCCTACCACCACATCCCGGCGTTTCTCTACAGCCTGGATCCTGGCTTCGGCAATCTCGGCGACCATCTCATGAATCTTGCCTGCTCTGAGGCTTTTTATCATGCCCCCTGCACTCTCAATGTCCTGCATCAGCTTCCAGGCGATTTCGGCAAATTGGGCAGTGATATTTTCGATATAATAAGATCCTCCGGCAGCATCTACCACTTTGGCCAGATGAGCTTCTTCTTTCAGGATGAGCTGCTGATTGCGCGCTATCCTTCTGGCAAAGGGATTGTCCTCTTTTACCAGCGCATCAAAGGGCTCCACTTCCAGGCTATCCACGCCACCTATCACAGCCGAGAAACTCTCAGTGGTGGTGCGCAACATATTTACATAAAGATCGTAAGTCGTTTTATTGAAGCGTCCGGTTTTACCGTGAATCCACACTTTCTGAGAGCTCTCACTCCCGCCAAAGGCTTTGATCGTTTCAGCCCAGAGCAGACGGAAAGCTCTGATCTTGGCAATCTCCATAAAGATATTGGAGCCCAAGGCCAGTTTAACCGCAAAAAGAGGTGCCACAGTATCGATATCCATGCCGGAGGCTATCATTCCTTGAATGTAACCGATCGCAGTGGAGAGCACAAAGCCCAATTCTTGCGAGGATGAGGCACCGGCGGCTTCATAGACTGTGCCGTCTATGATAAAGCTGCGCAATTTCGGAGCCCGATTGGCACGCTGAATCACAGCATCGGCCACCTTCTTCCAGGCCTCTTCCAAAGGCAGATTGAGGTAGCCCTTGCGAGCCAGTTCGCTGCTGGGATCAAAGCCTATGCAGCCTTCCAGATCGCGCAAGGATCCACCCTGAGCCGTGATGTATTCATCCAGCAGAGGAAAGATGTCGTCATCAGCTATATCCATCTGGATAAAAAGCGGTGCGGCAACGAGATCTATGCCATCCAGAGCTGTCTGTAAATCTCTGACGCTCTTGATCTTGATGCCATCTACGTCATCATCGTGTTTGAGCTTTAGATTTACCATCGAAAGCCCGCGCATCAGTTCATCTTTGAGAATGAGGTTCAGCTTCTTCAAATCCGCTTCCACTTGAGCCTGAGCCACCTTCCAGCCTTCGTCTATCCGCTTTTGGGGATCATTGCCACGCAGGTATGGAGAGGATCCGGGTTCACTTTGCCCAAAGGGCAGATCGAGGATATCTTCTTTGCGGTAGATGGGCTCCAGGGTGATGCCGTCATAGGTCCTGGTCTTCATTGCTTTGTCGTAGTCCGCCCCTTTGAGGGAATCCACGACGAGCTGTTTCCAGTCTTCCCATTTAGGCGGCGCAAAATCTTTACTTATGTTCACTTTTGTATTCACTTCTCTTTCAACTCCTTAATCTTCTTTGAGTAGGGCTTGCACTGGTTTCATGCCGTAGGGAGAGCGGTTTTCGATGGAGGTCAAGATGGCTCCGCCCCCGGTAAAGAAATAGTATTTGGGATCATTTTTGGCTTCGGCAAAGATGCCTGGCAAAAAGGTGCCAAAATCCTGGATCGTATCGCCCCCGCCGAAGAGCTTTTGGGCCATCTTGTTTTCATCTATCAGAGAATACATGGCCATGCTGCCTTCGGGGAAAAGCGCGCTATAGCCCATCACAGCATTCACGAAGATGCTACCGGCTTCGGCAAAGATCTTCTTGATCTCGGGCAGATCAAAGGATTCCGGAGCCACATCCAGCACATAGCCGATCTCTCCTTCGTGAGCCCAATCTCCCAGATCATGAATGTCATAGACTTCCCAATTGTCCTCGGTGCGCTCTTTCATCGTATCACATTCCACGATGAGGGGCAGCTCCACGATCTTGGTGATATTTTCGCCACTATCGTCGATAAACTTCTGTGCTGCCTGGATGTCCTCTTCGGTGAGGCCTGTGATCTTAAGTCCGTATTTGGCGGCAAGATAGGCATTGTAAATCACGCCTCCTAAAACCAGATGATCGGCAAGATCGATAAGGGCAGAGAGCGCCCCGATCTTGGTATCAAACTTGCTGCCTGCCACCACCGCCACCAGAGGACGCTTCGGCTCAAAGACCTTATCCAGATTGCTCAGCTCTTTTTGCATGAGGAGCCCCGCATAGGAAGGCAGGAACTTCGTGATATTATAGGTACTGGCATGAGGCTGCCAACTGCCAAAGGCGTCATTTATATACAGATCGGCATATTCTGCCAGAGCTTTGGCAAAAGCATCGGAGGCTTCACCCCCCCCTTCCTCGCCTTTGAACCAGCGGGTATTGGGCAGATAGATGAAGTCACAGGTGCCATCTTTCAGGCTTTGTACGGCTGCTTGCAGAGGCGTAAGATCTGTGATTCCAAAACTATCTTCGGCTTTCAGATCCGGGATGAGGCCCTTCAGCTCCAGCTTTTGAGAAAGGTAATCAACGATCGCATCCACAGCCTCAAGCTCTGAAATCGAGATCTTTTTGGTGACTTTATCGTAGGGACGTCCCACGTGGGACATCAAAATCGGCATACCGCCTTTCTTATATATGTGAAGTAAAGTGGGGATGGTGGCATCGATGCGCATCGGGTCTTTGATCTTACCCTTTTTCACCACGTTATGATCCATACGGACAAGCACAATCTTGCCCTTCAGATCGGCATCCAAGAGGCTGGGTATTCTGCTCATTTTCTTGCTCCATTATCTTTTTTATTTTAGTTTAAATACAGAAAGGTAATTTATATAGATGAAGGCTTTACGTCAAGCACTTTTTCGAAGTGGATCTCTTGTGTGCTAGAGTTAAAGCCAGGCAAGCATCATGAAACCAAGCGCTGTTTCCCCCTAAGATTTTTCCCTGGAAGCTCAACAGATTCCGATGATCTCACGCAAGTGCTTGATTTTATCTGCTGCCAGAGGCCGCGCTTTGGCTGCGCCTTCTTTCAGCACCTTGTGAATATAATCGGGATTTTGCACAAGCTCTTCATATCTCTGGCGATGAGGCGCAAGTTCACGGTTTATAGCCATAAAAAGCTCCTGTTTCGCCTCTCCCCAACCCATGCCTCCAGCGGTGTAACGCTCGCGCAGAGCGGCGATCTCTTCGCCCGTGGCAAAGCACTTGTACAGCGAGAATACGCTGCAATTATCCGGATCTTTGGGCTCTTCTATGCCCTGAGAATTTGTCACGATCTTCATCACGGTTTTACGCAATTGTTTTTCGGGAGCAAAGAGCGGGATGATATTGCCATAACTCTTGCTCATCTTGCGTCCATCCAGGCCCACCACGGTCTTGCTCTCTGGCTGAGCCAAAGGCTGGGGCAATCTCAACGCATCGGTAGAGTAGATATGATTGAAACTTTGAGCTATATCCACCGCCATTTCCACGTGCTGAAACTGATCGTTGCCCACGGGCACCAGATCGGTATCAAAGAGCAGAATATCCGCCGCCATCAGCACCGGATAGGTAAACAGCCCCATATTCACTCCATCATCAGGATCTTTGCCGGCTTCGCTATTGGTTTGCAGCATGGCCTTGTAGGCGTGGGCTCTGTTCATCAGTCCTTTGGGAGTGAAAGCCAGGAGGATAGTAAGCAGTTCAAAAGTCTCCGGCACATCACTTTGGCGGTAAAACAGCACTTTATCCGGGTCCAGCCCACAGGCCAGCCAGGTGGCGGCAATCTCCAAAGTCATGCTTCTGATCGCGTCAGGGTCTTTGGTAGCATTCAAGGCATGATAATCGGCAATAAAATAGCGGGCCTCACAGGTCTCGCTCAGTTTCAGAGCCGGTTGAATCGCCCCCAAGTAGTTCCCAATATGGGGTATGCCAGTAGGTTTGATGCCGGTCAAAGCTATCTTTTTCATCTATTCTCTCCTTATTCCTCTTCTGTCACCATGCCCCAGAGTTCATCACCCAAGGCATCGGTTATCTCAATATCCACCATGAGTTTATCATCGATCGGACGGTTTTCCAAGTACACGATACCATCTATCTCCGGTGCCTGAAACCACAATCTGGCACACAGAGCCTCCATTTCAGGGCTATAATCTACGATCATGCCCCTGTGAATGGTGCCGACAAGCGCTTCCATTCTGGCTGTCTTTTGCTTGTTTAGTTTACTTTCCAGCTCCTGCTCCAGTGCTCGTGTCTGCTCCCAATCCCAATCCTCAGGATAGTGCCATTCATTGCCCTTAGTCTCTGGGGAATAACCAAATACACCCACATGCATGATCTCCACTTCGGAAAGGAACTTATCGATCAGATCCCTGTCTGCTCTCGTTTCTCCAGGATAGCCCAGCATCAGCGTAGTGCGAAATGCAGCCTCCGGAATCTCAGCTTTGATGGCTTCAAAGAGAGCCTTCAGCTCTGCATAGCCCTTTTGCCTGTTCATCGCATGGATAATGCGATCGCTCACGTGCTGGATCGGGATTTCAAAATAAGGCAAGAGCTTGGGATACTTTTTCCACAGCGGTAGCCAAGCCAGCTCAAAGTGATCCGGATGCAGATACATCAACCGAATCCATTCAAAACCCTTGATCTTGTGCAGTGCTTCGATCAGCTCCGGCAGGGCCTTACGCCCATAGATATCGGTGCCGTACATACAGCTATCCTGCGCGATGAGCACCAGTTCCTTGCCCCTCTTGGCCAGGGATTTCGCTTCCTTCACCAGATCTTCTATGGGGACGGAAACGAGCTTGCCGCGAATCGAGGGAATCAGGCAGTATGTGCAGTAATTCTCACAACCATCCGCTATGCGCAGATAGACGTGTTGCTCGGTCTCAAGCGGAGTCCTTTGCAAGAGTCTTTTCCGGGTAAGGCCCGCATCAGGCGGCAATACAGAGCTCTTGAGATATTCCTCAAAGGCTGCAGTGTCCTTCAGCGGGATCCAGCTATCCACCCGGGGATATTTCTCCAGGAAGGTCTTGAGCCCACGATTCATCACGCAGCCCGTCACCAAGAGCTTGGCAGGGCTATCACCGATTTCCTGCAGGATTGCCGTCAAGGTATCATCCAGCTCCGTCAAAGCAGCGTGTAGAAAGGCGCAGGTATTCACCAAAATGAGATCTGCGTCTTTCCACTCGTCTGCTTCTTTGAACCCGTAATTTTTCAGGATGGCAACAAAACGCTCGCTATCCACGAGGTTTTTCGCACAACCCAGGCTCAGGATAATGTATTTCAATCTAAGAGGTGAATAAAGAGTCCACTGCGCAGCTTGGGCTCGAACCAGGTGGATTTTGGAGGCATGATCTTGCCAGCATCCGCGATCGCGATCAGTTCGTCCACAGAGGTGGGATACATGGCAAAGGCCACTTTTTCCCTTCCACTATCCACACGGCTTACCAGTTCTTCCAGACCTCTGATGCCACCCACAAAATCGATGCGCATATCTTTGCGGGGATCGCCAATACCCAAAATGGGGTGCAACAGATTGTTTTGCAGGATGGAGACATCGAGATTATCGACCTCGTCGTCTTTGTTCCAAGTGCCGGGCTTGGGGCTGATAAAGTACCATTTGCCATCGAGATACATGCTCACTTGATGCTGACGGGTAGGATGGTAGCTGGCACCCGAGGGAATCTCTTCCACCGTCCAGCCCTCGCGCACCTTGTCCATGTATTCCTGGCTGCTATTGCCGTTCAAATCCTTGACCACACGGTTGTAATCGAAGATCTTGAGCTGATTGTCCGGGAAGATCACAGTCATGAAATGGTTAAATTCCTCTTCGCCTGTGTAGTTCGGGAACTGTTCACGACGCAGCAGTCCCACTTTGGCGGCGCTGGCGGTGCGGTGATGTCCATCTGCCACATAAAGATAGGGCAGTTTTTTAAAAGAATTCTCGATAGAGGCGATATCGCTGGCATCATCCATGAGCCACAAGGTGTGGCCAATGCCGTCGTCCGCGACAAAGTCATATACCGGCTTAGTGTTTTTACTCACTTTTTCTACCACTTTGTCGATTGCTTCCTGATGTGGATAGGTAAAGAACACAGGGCTGGGATGAGCATTGCAGGTATCAACGTGGCGGATGCGGTCAGCTTCCTTAGCGGCAAGGGTATTCTCATGCTTTTTAATGGTTCCATCCATGTATTCATCCACGGAGGCCAGGCCCACCAGGCCGTATTGTTCGCGACCGTCCATGGTTTGGCGGTAGATGTAAAACATCGGCTGTGTGTCCTGGATCATGTGCCCGTCTGTGATGTATTTATACAGATTTTCTTTGGCTTTGGCATAGACTTTGGGGTCATAAAGATCGGTGCCGAGAGGCAAATCGACTTCTGGTTTTTCCACGTGGATGTAGCTGAGCGGGTTCTTTTTGACCTCGATGCGGGCTTCATCAGAATCCATCACATCATAAGGCTCAGACGCAATATCACGGGCTTTTTCCGGAATCGGACGCAGGGCTTTGAAAGGTTTGAAAGTTGACATTTTGTTTCCTCTTTTATGTTTTATTTTTATATGTATTTCTTATTGTAAGTCTAATTCTCTTGGTGCTCTTAGGCAAAATAGAGTTCCAGCACCTTGATCAAATCTTCATGGTCGCGCGTTCCCCCCGTTTCACGTACAGAGTGCATGGCCCACATGGGATTGCCGATATCCACTGTAGGGATGCCCAGCATAGCCGCAACCATAGGCCCCACCGTGCTGCCACAAGGCATATCGCTACGCACCAGGAATTCCTGATGCTGCACTTTGGCTTTTTTACAAAGCTGGATAAAGCGGAGGCTGCTATCGCTGGTGGAAGCATAACGCAGATTCGTATTGCGCTTGATCACCGGGCCTTTGTTCATCAGCGGACTATAATCCGGATCGTACTTCTCAGCGTAAGCCGGATGGTAGGCATGAGCCATATCGGCAGAGATCATAAAGGACTGCCGGAGTGCGCGGTAGAAATCTTCCCGGCTCCCTTTTTGGCTGAGGCTGATGCGCTCCAAAACTTCCGTCAAAAGCGAAGAATTGGCACCCTGAGGGCTCTCGGATCCCACCTCTTCATGATCAAAGAACACCGCCACAGAGGTCTGCGCCGGATTCTTGGCAGTGATGATCCCGCTCAGGATGGCGTGAGTCATAGCCAGGTTGTCCAAACGTCCACTCACGATCAAGTCCTCTTCTAAACCGAGTAAGCTGGAAGGCTGTAAGTCATAGAGATACAAGTCCATCTCCAATATATCCTCAGGTTTTACCTTAAGGTGTTCAGCGATGAGACTCGCCAGCGGATTGCCCTCATGTTTTTGTACGCTGAGGATCGCCTGCAAATGGTTTTGTTTGTTATATTCAAAGCCCTTGTTGATCTCGCGATTCATATGGATTGCGGCATTGGGGATGATGGCTACAGGCTTTTTCAGATCGATAGTGATCGCCTCTTGCCCTTTTCCCTTCTTGATGATCACCCGTCCGGAAATGCTGAGCTCGCGATCCACCCAAGTGTGCAGAATGGGGCCGCCATATACTTCCACGCCCACACGGCAGACGTCATGATCCAGCTTTATGCTTTCCGGCTTCAGCTTGAGGGCAGGGCTATCGATATGGCTGGAAGCCATGGCAAAGCCATTCTCGTTTAAGGGTTTACTCCCCATTACAAAAGCGATGATGGCTGTATCCATGCGGCGGATATAGTATTTCCCGCCTTTCTTCAGTTTAAATTCAGCGGATTCCTTGAGTTCGGTAAATCCGGCTTTTCCCAATCTATCAGCAAGCTCTGCGCTGGCTGGAAAGCGGGAGCTTGCCGCATCCAGAAAACGCATGAAGTCATTTATCTGTTTGTTCATCATAATTCTCCAGAGTTCTTTTCTTTGAATACTAATATTTTAACATACGTATAAATGTCAAGATGGATCAGCTATCTGAGGGCTGTTTTGGTGCTTTTACAATCATTTAGATCATTTTAAGGCCAGTTATTGCTTCGTTTCCCTAGAACCTTAAAACGCTAAAACCATAAAACGCTAAAACGCCCAATCCTCTTCCCTTACACTTGCTTCCAATTTGCGTTCGTCGAAACCTCAAGTCATCTCGAGTTGAAGACAAGTCAGAAGCGAATTGAGGAAAGGAGCAAGGATCGTGATTTGGCCAGGTGCATATATTGTGGCTAAACTATGGCCAGGTTACAAGCAAATTGAATTGAACCAGATCCATAAACAAGAAAGCAGCCTAAATGCTTTGCAGAATTGAGCAGACTCCTGAATGGCAATAAAGTTTTTACGAAATAAGTTCTTGGCGTAAAATTGAAGGTTGAATTAGTATATTATAATAGATGAGCCTCAGAAGCACCAAGAATAGTGACTTAGAATTCACATTAACATTGGTGATTCAACTAGCTGCTTATATAGACGATGGACAACATTCCCAAGCTAAGAATACTGGCTTTGATCCCAAACTCAAATAACCCGCTAAAGTACATGGAGAATATAATGGAATTACTTGTAATCTTTCTCATCCCGCTCTTTGTTTTCGTGGTGTTTTCGATATTTATGCAACGGAAACTTGCGAAAGGTCTTGGCGAACAGATTTTATCCTTAAAATCGAACATGTAGATAATGGGTCGCGGCACTCTCGGCGAGATAGAGCCATATGTATGGTATTGACCTGTTCTCCCATCAGCCTCAGAGTAGCTGAAGGTAGCCCTGGCTATTTTGCCAGGTTCTCCCATTTGATTACCCCGCTATCCTTCATTTGCAGATGGCAAGACAATCTAACGGAGTTTTACCATAACTACTCTGATTTTCTGAGCACATTTGAGTTCTAAAGATCAGGAACAGTGATGATCTTCGCCGTGAGCGGATCCCCCCAGCATAGCTTCATGCAGGGCTGCTATATAGTGAACGAAGATGACATATTGCTCCACATACTCTCTACCGGCTTTTACCGATGTTTCGGCATGTTTCTTTTTATCCTGAAGATCAGCAAAGCGTTTCCTGATCCCCGCTTCTGTGTGCTTAAGCACGTTTTTGACCACATCCTCTACAGAGCCGGATTCTATAGCCTTATCGGCCAGATCTACTCCGGGTTCCAGTTCTGCTTCATCGAATTTGATGCCATCGTAAGGGGCTCCCTCACCAGCTCTGTGGATACGTACCAAAGTTTCAAAGAAGTACATATCTGCCATAGTTTTGGCCTCGGGGCTTAGTTTTCTGATCTCTAAGGTCTGCTGAAATGCCTTGCGGATAAGATCTTCATCCTGGGGCTGAACCCAGATCAAGACGAGATTTACATTGCCGGTTTTCAGGGCTTTTTTGGCAGCAGTAAGGACGGGACCATCAATGGTATCGCAATGCGCTATCAAAAGCGGCAGCAGAAATAGCAGGGCCAGCTTGCCTCCCAATAAGGGGAGAGTAGCGAAAGCGGCTGCTATCAATAAGACTTGGTATATTCTATGCTTGTTCATCTTAACCTCCTGATGTATTGCATATTGGGCCGCATTACAACTTTTACGGAGCAGATATACTTCATATCGCATCACCGTTTTCATCAATGCGGCATTAGCTTTCATATATAGCTAATTTATCCGGATTTTGGCAGGAAGCAAATCTAAAGAGGGGATAGATAGCAGCTTGGAAGATATTGGTTCTTAGAGCTGCGGGTGCCTGGCCTTCAAAGGCCAGGAAGGAGTCTTGTCTTGGATGGCAACTTTGGGCGTGGCGGTTAAAACCGCCACCTGGAGTCTTTCAAGGAAGGAGGGAGATTGTGACTGCAGGAGGCGAATCCGCAAATGGACGCGAGACGCATCCAATCCAACTGTACCTCAATCCAATCCAGAAACTCTGCAATCGGATCCTTTAACTGGACGCAAGACGCATCCAATCCAGAAACTGGACGCGAGACGCATCCAATCCAGCAACTGGACGCGGGACGCATCCAATCCAACTGTACCTCAATCCAATCCAGAAACTCTGCAATCGGATCCTTTAACTGGACGCGAGACGCATCCAATCCAGCAACTGGACGCGGGACGCATCCAATCCAACTGTACCTCAATCCAATCCAGAAACTCTGCAATCGGATCCTTTAACTGGACGCGAGACGCATCCAATCCAGAAACTGGACGCGGGACGCATCCAATCCAACTGTACCTCAATCCAATCCAGAAACTCTGCAATCGGATCCTTTAACTGGACGCGAGACGCATCCAATCCAACTGTACCTCAATCCAATCCATAAACTCTGCAATCGGATCCATTAGCTGATATGCTCTTTGTCCGTGATAATCCCTTTGATCTGTGTGATCTGTGTGATCTGTGAGAGACTTTTTGCACAAACTCTGAAGACAGCGTTACGGGTGATTAGTTCGAGATACCTCTCTCGGCATGTTTCACGAAATCCACAAAGAGCTGTTGATACTGACTGAGCTGCATGCTTTCGGTGGCAGCGAGGGCCTGGCTGGTATTGAGCCCCTTGCGGTAAAAGAGATTGTAGATCTCTTTGATGGCGGCTACATCCTCGTCTGAAAAACCCTTGCGGGTAAGACCTACACTATTGAGGCCCACTGTTTGATAGGGATTGCCCTGTCCACGGGAGAAGGGCACGATGTCCTTTTTGATGGCAGAAGCACCACCAACGAAGGAGTAGCTGCCAATATGTACAAATTGATGCACGGCGGTGACTCCGCCGATCGTGGCAAAATCGTGAATATGGACGTGTCCCGCGAGCTGCACCACGTTCGCAATGATGCAATGGCTGCCGATCTGGCAATTGTGGGCGATATGCACGTATTCCATGAGGAGGTTACCATCCCCCACCACGGTATCTTCTTCCATGAGGGCACTGCGGTTGATCGTGCAAAACTCACGAATAATATTGTTGTCCCCGATTCTAAGGTGGGTGGGTTCTCCGGTATATTTGAGGTCTTGGGGATCTGTGCCGAGTACGGCATAAGAGAAGATCTTGTTGCCGTTTCCGATCGTCGTAGGTCCACCCAGCACCACGTTGTTGTGCAGGATATTATCTGCACCGAGCACCACGTTTTCTCCGATCACACAGTAGGGGCCGATCTCGCAATTCTCGCCTATTACAGCGCCTTTATGGATGACAGCGGTAGGATGTATCTTGCTCATTGGTTCCTCTTTGTGATCATGGCCAGGAAGTCGCCTTCCGCCACTTTCTCATCATTCACATAGGTTTCGCCGTGCATCTTGGCCAAAGAGCGCTTGAGCGAGATCACACTGAGTTCATAGCGCAATGTATCTCCCGGCAGCACGGGTTTGCGGAATTTGACGTTATCGATCGAGGCAAAATAGGCCACGTAGTTTTCGGGGTCTTCGAGTTGATTGAGCAGCATGATGCCACCGGCTTGAGCCATGCCTTCGATGATCAGCACACCCGGCATAATGGGATGTCCGGGGAAGTGTCCTTGAAAGAACTGCTCATTGATGGTCACATTCTTAATGCCGGTTATGCGTTCACCTGGCACAAATTCGATGATTTTATCCACCAAGAGGAAGGGGTAACGATGCGGGATAATGCGCATAATGGCGTTGATATCAAAGACTAGTTCTTTGCTTTTGCCTTTTTGGTAAATCTTCTGCAGCTCTTGTTTCTTCTGAATCTGGCGCAGCTTTTTCACAAGCTCCACATTGGTCTTGTGTCCGCTGCGGGCAGCCAGGATATGTCCTTTGATGGGCATGCCCAAAAGTGCGATATCGCCGATGAGGTCCACCACTTTGTGGCGCACAAATTCGTTGTAATATCTCAGCGGATGGCTATTTAAGATACCCTCTTCGGATACCGTAACCTTTTTATGATAGCCAAAGACATCTTGCAGATGCTGCAGCTCGCTCTCGGTGATGCCAGGTTCGGCGATCACCAGGGCGTTTTCCAGAGAGCCACCTTTGATCAGTCCCATTTTCTTCAGCTTCAGGATCTCATTGATAAAGCAGAAGGTACGAGCTCCAGCAAATTCCTTTTCATAGACATCCATATTCGGCAGCCAGGTGTATTGGGTGCCCAGATAGGGATGCTTGTAATCGATCATAAAGGTGACCTTGAGCTCATTGGAGGGCACGATCACCACATCCACATTCTCATTGGGTGCAGAAAAGCTGATGGGATCATCGATCTCAAAATAGATGCGTTCGCTATCCTGCTGCAGCTTGCCAGCCATCTTGAGCAGATTCAAAAAGACGATGGGAGAGCCATCTGCCACCGGTGCTTCCGGGCCATCGATCTCGATGCGGATATTATCCAGGCACAGACCTTTGATGGCGGAGAGCACATGCTCGATGGTGCCCACGGTGGCCTTGCCCAGGCCGATCGTGGTTCCGCGCGAGATATCCACCACATGGTCGATATCAGCAGGGATTTCGGGTTTATCGGGCAGATCCACCCGGATGAAGACGATGCCTTCATCGGGGCCGCCGGGTTTGAAACGAATGGTGGAAATCTCACCACTGTGCAGTCCGATACCGGTGTAAGACACCTCAGAGCCAATAGTATGTTTATATTCAGTCATTATTCTTATCCTTCAGTGTTTTTTGGTATGCCCTCAGCATATCCGGAAGATGTTTCTGCGCTACGATCACGCGTTTCGCCTGGTTCGCGTCCATAGCCGGAGTGCCAAAATAGCGGGCTTTTTCCGGAACGTCTGCAGCGATACCGCTTTGAGCACCTACCATAGCCCCAGAGCCAATCGTAATATGCCCTGCAGCGCCTACCTGCCCTGCCAGATATACAAAGTCTCCTACTGTGGTGCTTCCAGCCAGGCCCACCTGAGCGCAGAGGATGCTGTGCTGACCGATCACGCAATTGTGACCGATCTGCACCAGATTATCGATCTTGGTGCCGTTTCCGATCACGGTGGAGCCCAAAGTGGCCCGGTCGATGGTGCTATTGGGTCCGATCTCCACTTCGTCGCCGATGATCACATTACCCACTTGGGGGATCTTCTGCTGTTTGCCCCCAAAAACCTGGTAACCAAAGCCATCAGCCCCTATCACCACTCCACTATGGAGGATGCAGTTCTTGCCGATCTGACAGGATTCATAGATCGTGACTCTGGGGAACAAATGAGTTCCGGAGGCGATTCTTACATTCTGGGCCACAGAGCAACCTTCTGCTATGCGCACCCCATTGCCCAAAAAGGTATTGGCACCGATGCACACGTAGGCACCGATACTCGCTTCACCTTCAAAACGCACGCTGGGGTCTATGATGGCAGTGGGATGAATCTGAAATTTTTGCGCTCCAGCTTCCAGCTTCAGCCAATAGGTCACCAAGGTCATAAAGCTGAGATAGGGCTTTTCCACGATCAAAAGTGCCCTGTCGCCCAAGCGATCACTGAAAGCGGCATTGGTAATGATCAAGCCGGCAGCAGAAGCTTTTACGCTATCCAGCAGCCGTTCCTGTTCACAAAAGATGATGGATTTCTCATCTGCCTCATGGGGCTCGCAGACGCTGTTTAGCTCGATGGCAATATCACCTTGCCACAGAGCTGGGATGATCTTGAGGATCGCTTCCTGGTCAAGGCTTTGTGAGAATCTCTTCATAGCTTAAGGTTTGAATTCGGGAGGTTTGTTGTCACCGCCAAAGCCATCGCCAAAGGGATCTTTAATCTCGCCACCAAAGGGGTCTTTAACGTCACCGCCAAAAGGATCTTTGGGATCGGGAAAACCGGACTTGTCAGTCTCAGAATCCGGAGTGGGTTTGATGGTATCCTTATTCAGCTCTTGCAAGATCTGATCGGTGATATCGATGGAAGGAGTAGCATAGAGCACCACGCCCATGCTCACATCCAGGATCATGGTATAATTCTCATCCACAGCGATCTTGGTGATGATATCATGGATCTTTTTGGTGAGGGGATCGATGAGTTCGCGATAGCGCAATTCCGCGCGGCCGC
>Ga0265295_1003677_pt1 | contig 21883 bp, 13 predicted proteins | sample Munlansysbiofilm_FD_192503 | JGI IMG/M metagenome (GOLD analysis project Ga0265295, IMG submission 192503) | Leachate microbial communities from a municipal landfill in Southern Ontario, Canada - Methane capture system biofilm | ecosystem: Engineered > Solid waste > Landfill > Unclassified ...
TGCATCCTCGGCAACATTCAGTATCCTGTGAAATGGGACGAGTGGTGCCTCATGGGAGTTGCTCCTGCAATCCCCGGTTCTGTTGAGTTTCTCAATTATGCACATTCTAAAAATGTGGCTGTTTTTTATCTGAGCAACCGCAAAGCCCACCTAAAAGATGCCACTGTGAAAAACCTAATCAATGAAGGATTTCCAAACGTAAAAGAACCTTTTCTGTTATTACGCACCACCGAATCATCAAAAAATAATCGACGCGCTCAGATTGAAAAAGACTATGATGTTCTTATGCTCGTCGGCGATAACCTAAACGATTTTTCAGGCGACTGGGAACATAAAAATGTAGAAGGCCGTTTTAAAGTCACCGATGACCAACAGAAAAAATTTGGAAGAGACTTTTTGATGCTTCCAAACTCAACCTACGGAGATTGGGAAGGTGCAATATACGGCTATGATTTCAGCCACGAAAACGCCATAAAACATCGCATGAGAAAACAAGCACTCAAGGGATTCTAAAAAAAATATCATGCAGAATGACCTTTTGAATCCAGAACCTGGAAATCTTTCGTCACAAGAAAAGGAGTATGAAAAAGCACTACGTCCTTTAAGTTTTGACGATTATAAAGGTCAGGAAAATATTCTTGATAACCTGAGAGTTTTTGTCAAAGCTGCCAAACTTCGAGAAGAAGCGATGGATCATGTGCTTTTACACGGTCCCCCTGGGCTTGGAAAAACAACTCTAGCTTATATCATTGCCAATGAACTTGGTGTAGGCATCAAACTTACCTCTGGCCCCGTCATCGATAAACCAGGAGACCTGGCAGGGCTGCTATCAAACCTTCAGCCCAATGATGTGCTGTTCATTGATGAAATTCACAGACTAAGTAGTGTGGTTGAAGAGTATCTTTATTCAGCAATGGAGGACTATCGCATTGATATTATGATAGATACTGGCCCAAGTGCCAAAAGTATACAGATAAAAATTCATCCATTCACACTCATCGGTGCAACAACCCGAAGCGGACTGTTGACCGCACCTCTACGTTCCAGATTCGGCATCAATGCGCGCTTGTCATATTATTCGGATCAGGTGTTGCAACAAATTGTTGAACGTTCTGCTGGCATTCTAAATATTCCCATCGAGAAAAAAGCAGCATTTGAAATTGCACGCCGAAGCAGGGGCACCCCACGTATTGCCAATCTTCTACTGCGTAGAATTAGAGATTTTGCCCAGATTGAAGGAACTGGAATCATTGATTTGGACATTACAAAATCATCTCTCACCTCTCTCAATGTAGACCGTTATGGGCTAGATGAAATGGACAATAAAATTTTGCTCACCATCATAGAAAAATTCAACGGAGGCCCCGTTGGGCTCAACACCATATCCACCGCGGTGGGCGAAGATTCAGGCACGATTGAGGAAGTCTATGAACCATTTCTCATACTCCAAGGATTTCTCACACGCACTCCCCGCGGACGTGAAGCTACTGCACTAGCTTGGTCACACTTGGGAAAGACAAGAAGAGAACTTCCAGGAACATTGTTTGAATAAGCTAAAAAACAATAATATCTTTTGAAAAGTTTTTACTCATTATTGTCATTTGTGATAAAAACACACATTATTCAGCAATTATCAAAAGTATTTTTCATTTTTCATCTTTTTACTTGCTCAATTCAATTATTTTATTTTACTTTGATAATATTCTGATTTTTAAGGTATGAATCACAATTTTCGCATTTCTGTCAAACCAATGTTCAGATTTCTGAATATTAAGCGAAGGGATCATTTTTGATTTTTTTCTCCCCCTATTTATTATTTTTCTTTTTTGACATTATAAAAAAATCAAATTATCATGGAATATCCCTTTACAGAATCTTATAAAATCAAAATGGTGGAATCTTTATACAGAAGCACCAAACAAGAACGCCTAGAATGGATCCGCGAGGCACATTATAATCTTTTTAAACTCCGCAGTTCTCAAGTATTTATTGACCTGCTGACCGATTCAGGCACAGGAGCAATGAGCGACAAACAATGGTCTGCGATGATGCTCGGAGATGAAAGCTATGCTGGCGCAACCTCTTTCTTTAAAATGAAAGAAGCTATCCAGAATATTACCGGATTCCCAATGTTTCTTCCAACACACCAAGGAAGAGCTGCAGAAAATGTGTTATTCTCTGCATTACTAAAAGAAGGTGATGTTGTTCCTGGGAACTCTCACTTTGATACCACCAAAGGTCATATTGAAGTCAGAAAAGCAAAAGCAGTTGATTGTACAATTGACGAAGCTTTTGAAACTCAGACAATCGTGCCTTTCAAAGGAAATGTTTGCATCAATAAACTTTCAAAAGCCATTGAACAATACGGAGCTGAAAATATTCCTTGCATCGTTGTTACAGTAACCAACAATACTGCAGGCGGACAACCTGTTTCTATGAAAAACATGAGAGAGGTTTATAACCTAGCAAAATCTTTCAAAATTCCCGTAGTTATGGATTCAGCGCGCTTTGCTGAAAATGCTTATTTCATCAAACTTCGCGAAGAAGGCTATGCACACAAAACTATTAAGGAAATTGCTCTTGAAATGTTCACTTACGCGGACATTATGACCATGAGTTGTAAAAAAGATGCCATCGTCAATATGGGCGGTTTCATTGCCATGCGAGATGAAGAAATTTACAACAAATGCAGCGTGTTCAACATCGTTTTCGAAGGTTACCTCACTTACGGTGGAATGTCTGGACGTGACATGAATGCACTTGCAGTCGGACTTGATGAAGGTACTGAGTTTACTTACCTCGAAACACGCATCAAACAAGTTGAACATCTGGGTAATCAGTTAATCGAGTGGGGAATTCCCATTCAGCGCCCTGTTGGCGGACATGCCATCTTTGTGGATGCCAAAAAATTTCTCCCCAATGTTCCTGTTGAACAATTTATAGCTCAGGTGCTTGCAGTTGAATTATATGTGGAAGCAGGTGTGCGTGGTGTAGAAGTTGGCACTCTGCTTGCCGACCGTGATCCAGTAACCAAAATTGACAGATATCCTAAACTAGAATTCCTCAGACTGGCAATCCCACGAAGAGTATATACAAACAATCACATTGACGTGGTTGCTATCGGCCTGAAAAATATATGGGACAGAAGAGATTCTATAAAAACAGGTTTCAAAATTGTAAAAGAAGCGCCAATTATGCGCCACTTTACAGTTGACCTTGAAAGAGTTTAGTCACCACAATTACCTCTAAGACTTACAATCTTATTACTTGCGGCAGTGATATATATATATTTCCCTGCCGCAAGTTTGTTTTTACAAATATCATTGTAATCATCTACAATATCAAGATTGCGTCCTGACATGTAGGACAACCAAATGATTGCAGTAGCAGGATATTCCGTTAAAGGGGAACAATAAATATGCTCATCCTGCTCGGCCGAAGTCTTAATAGTTGCTACGTATTTCAGCAGAAAGTTATCGGCTACGATAAATGATGAAGCCTTTTGTTTGAACACCACAACTGACCACACAATCAGAGCTGCCAAAATGAATATTCCTGACATCTTTATGAAAAAACCTTTGAATTGACGAGCTATGAATACAAAAGATGCCACTGATAAAAGGATCAGCGGAATAACCCATTTGGCAATATAAATATAATGTGTCACCGTAGCACTGAACAAAACAATCAGATAAAGGGTACAACAAAGAAGCAAAGCGGCAATTAAAATTCTATATGTGGTCGATTTTGAATCTGATGACTTTTTCATAAATAATGCTATCAAGGGAAGTATAAATATGAAGCCAATACCCTTAAACAACTCTATTATTTGTTTGAAAAGCAGCAGATATGATTCCGGATTACTATATGAATAACCCATATCTGTATATTTTTGTCCAAAAAATCCACTCCGCTCAAGATATCTGATAAAAAGCGCCCTCATAAAAGTTTCAGCATCTTGCAATGACAAGTGCTGAATCAAATATACAACAACTGCAAGAAAAGATCCACCAGCTATGGCAATAGCTGCTTTAAAATATACTGGATTCTTTTTTCTGATAAAAAAGCTCACAATTAGCAATGATACAGTAAAGAAAACTCCAAGCCATTCTGCCGAAGAGAAAAGAAATGAAACAACACCAAGAATCAATAAATGCTTAATATTCAATTGTTTATTTTTTCCTGTCAAGCGGAGGAACACATAAATCATCATCATAAACATAAGCTGCCCAACAGATTCAGCAAAAAAATGAAATGTGTTCAAATATAATATTACGGGATGAAAAAGGTAAAGGATAACTGCAATTAATTCTGCGGAGACAGAGAATTTACTGCCATGAAATAAAGGTCTAATGATTTGCTGCAACAAGAGCGCACCTAACAAATGAAGCAACATGGCCATGATCATCAAAGCTCTGTTATTAAGATGAAACAAGCCACCGGCAGATGATAACCACGCAACAAACTGAGTAAGAGACGGATGAGAAACATAATAATTGTTTCCCACATCATCAACGTAGCGTTTGTAATAAGTAATGAATTTGTCACCCTCTGCGGCATAAGTATGCTTCATGGCAAAATTAGAAAGACAGGGACCTTCCTTTTCCCAAATATCTAGTGTCTGCAAAAGAAAAATATGCGCTACGTTATTAACTGGAGGATCTTTTTGCAAATAAGGAACCCGAAAAATAAGGGTCGTTCCCCAGAGCACAATTGTAAATAAAACGAGTAGACGGGTTTTCATTATCCTTTCCAGATTTTTCCTGATGAAGTGCTGCGATCGGCACCGGTGATTTCACTGAGAACATTAATTTCTCCCAACATCCGCTTCAGTCCAAGAAAAGCAAAAATCAATGATTCTTTAAACTGAACCGTCAAATCATCAGGAACAACGAGTTTTGTTGTTGTCAGCTCTTGGATTCTGCTCAAAAGATAATTATTATACGCACCGCCACCTGTCACAAGGCAAGAAACAGCTCCACTTTTGTTAAGGACTTCAGAAATACGCAATGCAATATGCTCGCAAAACGTCCTGAGATAGTCACGAACAGGAATTTGCAGATTACGAACATGAGGAAGCACATTGTTTTCAATCCATTCTCGGCTGAGCGAAGGAGGACTTTCAAGTTGATAATGAGGATGTTGTTCGAGAAGCTCCAACAATTCAGGCATGATAGTTCCATCTTCAGCCATACGGCCACCTGCATCATATTCACATCCTTCTCGTTGAGCAAGGGAATTGAGAACTATATTAACAGGACAGATATCAAAAGCTTTGACAGGCTGATGACGAATAAGTGTAATATTGGAAAACCCACCTAGGTTCATTGCAGTGTCGTATTTCGAGAACATGTGTATATCCCCAAAAGGAACTAGCGGAGCGCCCTGCCCGCCCAAAATCACGTCTAGTGTTCTAAAATCACATACAGTGTCAACACCTGTTTTGGCTGCAATGCATGCTCCGTTACCTATTTGCAGTGTGAATCGTTTTGCTGGATCATGAAACACAGTATGCCCATGAGATGCAATGCAGTATGGATTGATTGTGAACTTTGAAATAAACGCGTTCACCTGCTCACCAATAAAACAACCAAATTCGTTATGCAACAACTGTAATTCCAAGCCATTAAATGATTGAGCGGAACCAAGCTTCTCTCTCATATCATCTTGATATTGAACTGTTTTTGCCTGAATAATCTGAAAATTTATTTGTCCTGCCTGTGTATGAAACCTACACCATGCAATATCAAGTCCATCAAGCGATGTGCCCGACATAACTCCAATAACATCATATATTGCTGTTGGTAACATTATAAACTATCAATTATTTTTTCAAGTGCATTGGCGCGCGAGCCTTTTATAATAATATGTGCGCCTGTAATTCTTTTTGGGATTAGAAAGGAATTGAGAATCTCACTGTTGGCATAATAGTTAAAGTCAGGAAACAGTGTTTGAAATTTCAAAAATTCATTTCCCACAAGGGCAACATATTCCACATGATTCTCTGAAAGTTTCTTTAAAATTGCAATATGCTCGTCATCACTGTATTTACCTAGCTCAAGCATTGATCCCAAAAACACATATTTAGGAGTTCCGGGCATTGCAAGAAATTCATCCAGCACCATATTCATACTCGTAGGATTGGCATTGTATGCATCCAAAACAACCTTGTTCCCTGCTGGAGTTTCCATGAACTGACTCCTATTATTTTTGGGAATATATTCAGCAATGGCCTTGCTAATTATCTTAGGTTCAAGATGAAAGAAAATGCCACAGGCAACTGCAGCTAATACATTATATACATTATAAGATCCAAAAAGATGAGTTGGCTGATTTTCACTTGCATTCCTCCATTTCCACTGCAAACTGACACATGGAATTTGCGACATGATGCTTCCTCTGACGTCCGCATTTTCAGTTCCATAAGTGAGAAGAATATTTGGGTTTGCAGCATTCATAAGTTTTTGGTCATCTGCGTTGACAATCAATCCTTTTCCGAATTTTTGTATATGCTGATACAATTCTGTTTTTGCTTGAAAAATTGCATCGGGAGAACCAAACCCCTCTAGATGTGCTTTTCCAGTATTAGTAATCAGTCCGTAATCAGGCTGAGCAATCTTACACAAATGATCAATTTCACCCAAGTGATTAGCCCCCATTTCCAAAATCATCAATTCTGTATCTTGATCAGCAGAAAGGATTGTCAAAGGAAGACCGATATGATTATTCAGGTTCCCCTTAGTGTAGGCGAGTTTAATTTTAGTAGAAAGCACCTGAACGATCAGTTCTTTTGTTGTTGTTTTTCCATTGGTTCCTGTAATTGCAAAAACAGGACAGTTAAGTTCTTTCCTGTGCATCGCAGCCAGTTCAGAAAGTGTCTGTAAAACGTTTTCAACAAAAATACAGCGATCGTCAACGGCATATTGTTCTTCGTCAATTATACTATATGCTGCACCTTCATTCAGCGCTTGAGCGGCAAACTCATTTCCGTTAAACCTATCTCCTTTAAGAGCAAAGAAAATAACTCCCGGAGTGATTGCCCTTGAATCGGTAGTGACACCTGCTGATTTCTTAAAGAGTTCATAAAGTCTCTTCATTCATGTAATTTTTATGTGAAATTACAAAAAAAGCCGGTTCATGAACCGGCTTTTTCTAAAATAAAATTTTTAAATTACATACCAAATGGGCTACCCACTCTATCCATAGCACATCTAAATCCGATGTAATCTGTTGAAAGCTCTTGGTCAAGGAAACGACGAGTTCCAGGACTCATCCAATATGCACGATCTTTCCAAGAACCGCCTTTATATACTCTTGATTTATTATTTATCATAGAAGTAAAGCCATACTCATACATCATTTTGTTTTTTAGATCTTCATCTAAATATGAATCATCATAATAAAAAACACTTGATGTATAATCACCATCAAGGTAATCACGGTTGTCAGAATATCTATAATTTCTTCTATGCGCAGATTCTTCAGGAGTAACTTCTCTCCACTCGATACGTCCAAGTGAATCTTTTTCAGCAATCAACTGGTCTTCGTCAAGAACTCTAGTTTGGAATTGGTTACCGCGATAAGGTCTGAAATCAGACATATCTTCAAGAGACAATGGGCGATAAACATCAAGAACCCATTCGCTCACGTTGCCAGCCATATGATACAAACCATAGTCATTTGGCCAGAAAGAATAAATTGGGGCAGTAATATCAGCAGCATCATTCAAATTTCCAGCAACACCCATATTATCACCACGACCACGTTTAAAGTTCGCAACAAAATTTCCCATGTTTGCATTTGCATCAGTTCTAAGTACGTGTCCGTTCCATGGATAAATTCTTCTTTCAATCACACGTTCGAACAAAGTGTTACCAATAAGGCCAAGAGCCGCAAATTCCCATTCAGCTTCGGTAGGAAGCCTATACTTTGGAAGAAGAATTCCATCTTCCATGCGTACTTTTCTAGTTCCTGCGCCGCTAGGATTCATGTCATAAAGGTCATTTTTCACAAGACCTTCATATTGTCCTGCCAAATATGCTTCGGTATTAAAGTTTTCTTCATTCTGTTGATTTGGATCTATACGAAGGATACCTTCACGAATAAGGATGTACTCATTCACACGGTCACTTCTCCATGAGCAAAACTGATTTGCTTGAACCCAGCTGATTCCTACAACAGGATAAAAATTGTATGAGGGATGTCGGAAATAATATTCCACATAAGGTTCATTATACCCAAGTCGATTTCTCCAAACCAATGTATCAGGCATAGCTTGTCTCATAACTTCAGGATAATCTAACCCAAACACACGTGACAGCCAGTACAGATATTCTCTGTAATCAACATTAGCAATTTCTGCCTGGTCCATGTAGAAAGAAGAAACAGTGACACGCCTAGGGATATTATCCCACTCGTATAACAAATCCTGTTCAACGCGACCCATAACAAAAGTTCCACCTTCTACCAAAACAAGACCGGGACCGGTTTCTTGCTCATCATAAGGCACAACTTCAAAACCACCCCATTTGGAGTCGTTATAATTCCATGCTGTTGTTCTTGATCTTTCCTTATAACAGGAGGTCAACATTAGGGCAACCCCCAACAGCACTAAACTCTTTTTTATTAAACTGCGATATCCCATAACAGATGATTTATACTTAATTATATTATAAACTATATTTACTACTTAAAATTGTGGACAGTTAATAGGCCTGATTCTTTTCATTTTCTGTGGACATTCGAATTGGAAAGTCACAGAAAACTCATGCGATCCACCTGATGCATTGCTCAGTTTTGAAACTGTCAGGTCATAACTATACCCGAATTTAAATGCTTCCTGCTGCAATCCCACAAGAAAAATCATTGCATCGGGATTGTTAAAGTTTTGTCTGAACCATACACCACCAACAAAAGGATATTTATTGAAATAAATCCCATAATTCAATTGCTGGAAATCTTGCTGGTGCATATACAATGCATTTAATGATAATGTTGTTTCTTCAAGAGTACCTTTTCTTGCGTTTGAACTTTCAATACTAATAGTTGTTCCAACGTGACCTGTAAAACGCATAGGCATTCTGGTCACTGAGTTAAAACCTTCATCAGGCTGAGTTAGATGATGTACAGCTCCTCCAATGAAAAATTTTTCATGATAACCCACAATTCCTGCTGAAAAATCAACAAATGATCTACGCAATTCATCAGGCAAAGGTTCTGCACTATTGTAGACAAAACCATATTTTGGATCAAGTTGATCAGGAAACCTCAATTTATCCCAATCAAGACTTCTTTGAAAATATGTAGCTTGCAACGCAGCCTTAATGGAAAACTCGCGGGAAACTTCCAATCTATATGAATAAATACCACTGACTTGTGTGGTATTCAAAATTCCAGCTCCAGCACGATCTGCATTAACTAAAATGCCAATACCCCCACTCAATGCGGGAATATGCTGATCATAAGAAGCGTTGTATGTAACATAAGTGCCCAAAATTGAAGGCCATTGATTCCTAAAATTCAGGATCAGCCTCGGACAAATGACAGAACCAGCCATAGCGGGATTTAGATACACAGGATTAGCGTAAAACTGTGAAAAATGAGGATCCTGCGAATACACACTTCCTGCCGAAAGTAGCACTCCTGCTATAATTAATATGCCTAACCTCTTAATCATTGCTTTATTTATTTGAGACAAAAGTAAACAATTTTCGTTAATTTCATATAAAAAAACACTTAACTGTGAAATTCTTTGTTTTTTCTTTTCTGTAATCTGCCAATCCAACTTAATCAAAACATCTCTTTTTATACTTGAATTTGTCGATTTGGTTACAATAATTTTCAATTTTCTTGTTGTTTAAAATAAAATAATCAATTTTGCGTTTCCTTTTGACCACTAAAACACAATACTCATTCATTTCTTATGAAAAATCCTTTTGTTATTTCCGCAATATTCTTGGCTTTATGGATCAGCCAGCCTTCGTGTATTGCACAAACAATACCCTTAGAATTTCAGTGGACTGAGCCCCGAATAGCATATAATGACTCAAATACTGTTTTATACTCTTTGTATTTTGAAGGAGCTTTGTATAATGAAAACCCTTTCATTCCTCAAATTGCTATTCCACTCGGGTCAGTTGAACCATTCATGACTTTCAATGTACAACTGCATGGCGCTATCTATGAGCCTTTTAATCAAGAAGAACTCCGCATCATAGAATCCTCAGGATTTACTCCCCCTGATGAACCAATATTTTTTGTGGATTCTAGAAATATAGCAAAAGAAAACAATGTTTTTTTAAACATCATTCCAATCCGCACAAATCCAATAAACGGACTCCCTGAAAAACTTCTATCTTGCTCCTTAGAACTTGATCTTGAAATAAATGAAACAATAATCAAGGACATTACTCTTAAAGATTTAAAATCCAATGAATCTGTTCTTGCCAATGGAACATTCTATAAAATTTCCATCAGTCAACCTGGAATTTATCGCCTAACATATTTAAATCTGGCAGCTATGGGCATTGACATGAGTACTGTAAATCCTTTAAATTTTCGCCTTTTTGGCAACAGCGGACAAATGCTTCCCGAACTCAACAATCTCCCTAGGAAAGACGATCTTTACGAAAATGCCGTATTTGTTTCTGGAGAAAGCGACGGCTCTTTTGACACAGAAGATTATGTTTTGTTTTATGCCACAGGACCTCACACTTGGAATTATAATTCAATTACAAGAGAATACTTCTGCTCTGTAAATAAATACAATGATAAGTCTTATTACTTTCTCACTTTTGATAAAGGTGCTGGCAAACGTATTCAAACTGCCAATCACATGAGCGAAACTCCTGTTTTTACAACAAGTGTTTTTCTTGATCATTCAAATTATGAATCTGAATCTTATAATCTCATAAAAAGTGGAAAAGAGTGGTATGGTGATGTTTTTGACCTGAGTCTAAGTCAAAGTTTTGCGTTTTCATTCCCTAATGTTGTTCCAGATTCTTGCATGAAAGTCAACGTTAATATGATTGCTAGAGCATCAGGCCCAACAAATGCCAATGTTTCTGTGGGAACATCCTCTCATCCAATTGGATTTCAAGGAACCACAGGATACAATTCTGATTACGCTAAAAAAGGAAACATTTCATTTTGCACCAGCCCATTATCTTCATATAATGTAAATATCACATATAATAAGGGGACTTATAATGATGCAAAAGCATGGCTCAACAGAATTACTGTTAATACTTGGCGCTACCTTACTCTTTCGGGAAACCAAATGTCATTTCGAAATCCACAGGTAGACAGCCCCGGAAATTTTGTCCGCTACCAAATAAATACTCTTAGTGCACCTTCTGTTACTGTGTGGGATGTTACAAACCCTCTTGATCCTGCTATCCTCGAAGGACAGCAAATCGGAAGTACTTTTTCTATCCAAACCGCTGCCGACAAAGACGGCGAATATATTGCACATACAGGATTATCATATCTATCACCAACCTTCGAAGGAACAGTGATCAATCAAAATCTCCACGGCTTGGAGCAAAAAGATTATTTGATTGTAAGCCACTCTCTGTTTACTGATGAAGCAACTCAACTTGCACAGTTTCACGAACAATTAAACGGACTTTCATGGGTTGTCGTTACTACTCAACAAATTTACAATGAATTTTCCTCAGGTTCTCAGGACCCTACTGCAATTCGTGATTTTGTAAAAATGTTTTATGACCGCGCCGGCAACGCAGATGAACTTCCCAAATACCTCCTACTTTTTGGACGTGCATCCTACGACTACAAAAACAGAATCACCGGCAACACCAATTATGTTCCAACGTTTCAAAGTATTGAATCCCTAAATCCCACATCTTCATATGCTTCTGATGATTTTTTCGGACTTCTGGACCCCACAGAAGGATATGATTGTGACGGACATCTTGATATTTCCATCGGGAGACTTCCAGCAACAACCAAACAAGAGGCACAAAATTTAATCGATAAAATTTTCCGCTATCATAAAACAACCAATGCAGGTGAATTTCAAAACACTTGTGATTTTATTCAGAGAGTGCCAAATCTTTCTGATTGGAGAAACTGGGTGACATTTATCAGTGATGATGGCAATATGAATCTTCATTTCAATCAATCAGAAGGCATCTCGTCAACAGTTTCTTCAACATATAAACATGTCAATATTGACAAAATTCATCTTGACTCCTATCCACAAATCAGTACTCCAGGAGGAGAAAGAGCTCCAGACGTCAATGAAGCAATTAATCGCAGAATGTTGCTTGGCTGCTTGATCATGAACTATACAGGGCATGGTGGAGAAGTTGGGTGGGCTCACGAAAGAATCCTTGAATTATCTGACATTAATACTTGGAAAAATTATTACAACATGCCTCTTTTTATTACTGCCACTTGTGAGTTCAGCAGATTTGATGACCCAAAGAGAATCGCAGCAGGAGAAATGGTTCTTACCAACATAAATGGTGGAGGGATTGCTTTGTTTTCAACAACTCGACTGGCCTATTCAAGCTACAATGAAAACCTAAACCGAAGCGTCTATAAAGTCATTTTTGAAAAACCAGGTGGAATATATCCAACTCTCGGCGAAGTATTGAGTTTTGCCAAAACAGATAACGGATCCAGTCAGTATATCAGAAATTTTATTCTGCTTGGTGATCCTGCAATGAGATTAGCATATCCTGAAAATCAGGTCATTACAACTGAAATAAATGGAAATCTTGTTGGTGGTGATCCAGATACTCTTTCTGCATACAGCTTTGTCACAGTTAAAGGGTATGTTGCTGATCCAGGAGGCACTATCATGGATGAGTTCAATGGCACTATTATGCCAACAGTCTTTGACAAGCCATCCAAACTTTCAACACTTGCAACAGACCCTTCAGATAGCTATGTTTCCCAGTTTTACATTCAAAAAAATGTTTTATACAAGGGAAATGTCAGCGTGACAAACGGAAAGTTCTCCTTTTCATTTTTTGTTCCAAGAGACATCAACTATTCGGTTGATTTTGGCAAAATAAGTTATTATGCAGAAAACGGCAGCACTGATGCGACTGGATACTTCAACAAGTTTTATGTTGGAGGATCAGGTTCCAACAGCATTTCAGACAACCAAGGACCTGAAATTAAACTTTGCATGAATGATCTTTCTTTCACAGATGGCGGAACAACTAATGAAAACCCAGTGCTCCTGGCATTCCTCTCTGATTCTTCAGGTGTGAATACTATGGGATCGAGTATAGGACATGATATTGTTGGGATCTTAGATAATTCTGGTGAAGTCCTTTTATTTAACGATTATTACTCATCAGATATTGATTCATATAAAAGCGGAAAAGTGATTTATCCGTTTTTTGACCTTGAAGAAGGAGTCCACTCAATCAATTTTAAAGCTTGGGATGTTTTCAACAATTCATCTGAGGCTGCACTAGTGTTTTTTGTGTCTAATTCTCATGATGCAGTGATAAAAAAATTGCTTAATTATCCAAACCCTTTTACAGAATACACTGATTTCATTTTTGAGCACAACCAATCTTGTACCCCAATCGATATACGTATTGACATATTCAACACCTTAGGTCAGCATGTTTGTGCACTAGAAACCACACAGGAGTCTCTGGGATACTCAACAGAGCCTATCCGATGGGATGGTCTTTCACATGATGGCAATCCACTTGGAACAGGAGTTTATATTTATACCATAACAATAAGCACCTGTGATAAAACTAAAGCAAAAAAAAGCAGTCAATTAATCATTATTAAATAAAAGTGACCACACAACATCTTAAAGAAAAATTCGTTAATTTTGCACCCTTAATTTCTGTATGACATGAATATCGGAAAAACAACCATTTTAAACAAACAATTCACGGCTATCATTGCAGTTTTTATAGCTGTGTTGCAACCCGCCTTTTCACAAACAAATTACAATGAAATACTGGGACAAGATAAGCTTAACGCCGTAACGACATCTGTTCCTTTTCTCATGATAGCTCCAGATGCTCGTGGAGGTGCACTTGGTGATGCAGGCGTAGCAGGCACTCCTGATGCAAGCTCAATGCACTACAATCCTGCGAAGTATGCCTTTGCAGAAAATGATTTTGGCGTGGCAATGTCTTATAGCCCTTGGCTTCGTGGCCTTGTCAATGACATCAGCCTTGCATATCTTTCAGGGTATAAAAAATTCGGCGATAAACAAGCAATTGCTGCATCTCTCCGATACTTCTCTCTTGGAGATATTATTTTCACTGATAAAGTTGGTGAAGTAATTGGGCAGTTTAAACCCAACGAATTTGCTGTGGATGTATCATACGCAAGAAAGTTTTCTGATAATATTTCAGGGGCGGTTACACTGCGTTATATCAATTCAAATCTCACAGGAGGAATTTTTGTAAATGGCGCTCAGTCAAAAGTAGGACAATCTGTTGCCGCTGATGTTTCTTTCTTTTATACAAAAGAAATGGATTTTGGTGAAACCCCAGGATACTTTTCATTTGGCACAAACATTTCAAACATCGGGGCGAAAATTTCATATACTGAAAACCTTGACAAAGATTTTATTCCTATTAATTTGAAATTAGGACCAGCATTTACATTTAATTTCGACGCTTACAATACTGTCACTTTCTTATTTGACGTCAACAAACTTCTAGTCCCAACACCTCCCATATATGCTCGCGATAGCCTCGGACGACCAGTTATTGATAACAACGGGGATTATGCCATCTCTAAGGGAAAAGATCCAAACCGTGGTGTTGTATCAGGAATGTTTGGTTCTTTTACTGATGCTCCTGGCGGATTCAAAGAAGAAATCAAAGAATTTAATTATTCCGTTGGTGTTGAATACTGGTATGATAAACAATTTGCCATTCGCACAGGCTTTTTTTATGAACATCCACATAAGGGAAATCGAAAATATGTAACACTTGGTGCAGGATTCAGACTCAATGTTTTCGGACTTGACTTTGCATACCTTATCCCACTGGAACAAAGACATCCACTTGAAAACACTTTAAGATTCACTCTTACATTTGACTTTGCGGCTTTCAAGGAACTAGGAAATTAACTAATTCATGAAAATTCGCACCGGAATTGGCCTTGATGTCCATCCCTTTGAAAATGGGAGAGATTTTTATCTTGGAGGCATAAAAATTCCTTATCACAAAGGTCTAAAGGGACATTCTGACGCTGACGTACTGATACATGCAATCATTGAGGCATTACTTGGCGCAGCAGGTCTTAAAGACATCGGAACCTATTTTCCAGACTCTGACAAACAATACTTAAACATTCGAAGCACTGAGCTCCTAAAAAAAACCAAAGAACTCATTTCTGACAAGAATTTTATTATTGGAAATATTGATGTAGTCATCTGTCTCGAAAAACCCAAAATCGCCCCTTATATTGACGAAATGAAGAACGTGCTTGCCAATCTGCTAGCAATTGAAACTGCAGATATGTCTATCAAAGCAACTACTTTTGAAAAAATGGGCTTTATTGGAACAGAGGATGGAGTCATGTGTCTGGCAACCTGCCTACTGACCTCGCAGTAATTTCTTATTCAAATAGAGTCATCAATTCCTCTTCAGTTAATTTTCCAAGAGAAGACGAATTGATAAAGTTTTCAAAAAGAACAGATTTTTTTTTCTGCAGCAACACAATTTTTTCTTCAATTGTTTGAGTAGAAATAAACTTGTAAGCAAATACCTTTTTATCTTGTCCAATTCTGTGAGCTCGGTTAATAGCCTGCATCTCTGTTGCCGGATTCCACCACGGATCAAGCACAAAAACATAATCCGCCTGAGTAAGATTTAAACCAACACCACCCGCTTTCAGTGTCATTAAAAACAACCTTACTTCGTCATTATTCTGAAAGTTTTTTATGTTTTTATTTCTATCAGCCTGGCTTGTCTTTCCTGTCAACATCTCATATGGAATTTTGCGTTCTTCAAGATATGCCTTTACCAAATTTAAATGCTTCACAAACTGAGAAAAAATTATGGTTTTATTACCTTCAGCAACTGCTTTCTCAAGATACTGACAAATTTGATCAAATTTTCCCGACTTCCCATCAAACGAAGCATCGCTCATCAAAGGATGACTTGCAATTAGTCTAAGTTTCATCAATCCTGACAAAACGATAATATTGCGTCTGTTTTTTGTCAAAGAAGTAGAATTCTCAATCAGATAATTTCGTATTTCACTCTTCTTTTTTTCATACAAACTATTTTGTTCTTCTGTCATCGAACAGTAACATATCTTTTCGGTAAGAGCTGGAAGTTCGGGTGCCACTTCACTTTTCGTTCTTCTCATAATAAAAGGACCAATCATTTTTTGAACACGTTTTGAAACCTGTTCATCATGATTCTTTTCAATAGGAATTACATACGTATCTCTAAATGTTTTTAAAGGACCAAGCATTCCAGGGTTCAAAAAATTCATCTGCGTCCAGATATCTATCAAACTATTTTCCAAGGGGGTTCCTGAAAGCACAAAACGTTGCTTTGAATTAAGCAACAAGAGTGAATCATAACTTTTGGAATCGGGATTCTTAATAAACTGACTTTCATCTAAAACGATGGTGTGAAAATCAAAATGCTTTAACACATCTGAATCGTTGCGAATGATTCCGTATGAAGTAAGAATAACATCTGCATAAGCAAAGTCATGGTACATTCTATATCTGTCAGGTCCCGAATAAATGACTGTTTTTAATGAGGGAGCAAATTTTTGAATTTCTTCTTGCCAATTGTAAACAAGCGATAAAGGACACACAATCAGATGTGTATGTGCTCTTCTCTCACTATTCTGTTCTAAAAATTTTGTCTCGTTACAAGCTTTCAGTGTATCATCAAAAGCAATTTGTGGTTTTTCAATAAGACTTAAGAAATAAGTCAACACTTGAATTGTTTTACCAAGCCCCATGTCATCCGCCAAGCAACCCCCAAGACCACATTCATGCAAATAACAAAGCCAATCACAACCTTTTTTCTGGTAGTCCCTGAGTGTGGCTTTTAAACTTAAGGGAACTGGAATAGAAGGGATTTCCCGTTTAACGAGGTTAATTAATTTTTCTGACAGCTGGGTTGGTATGTTATCCTGAAGGTTCTCAATAAGGCTAATTTGAGATTTGTGAATCTTTAATCCCTGCTCACCCTGCTCTGACAAGACAGCAACGTCCTTAAATCTACTAAACCATTCAACGGGTAAAATTGCAATGGTTCCGTCTGGGAGTTTAAACTCATTATCTCCTTTGATGATGTTTGGTATTATCTTCTGAAAAGGGACAGTAAATCCATTAAACTCAATATTCATCTTTAGGTCAAACCAATCATTAACACCATCAATAGATGTAACAAGATTAGGTTCTTCAATTATATATCGTTTACTATCAACAGTAATGTCAAATTCTGCACCCATTTCTTTAAGTGAGACAGATTTTGCTGACAACTCTGCAAGCAAATGCTGAATTGTAACAAAACGCTCTTCATTTTCATGAAATGCGCATGTAAAATATCCAGGCTGTATCATTTTGAATCCGAGCAATTCAAACGATTTGATAATTTCATTTTCGGCATTTCTGTTACGAAATGTTTTAATGAACAAAATCTTATTATCTGACGACACTAATTTCAGCGAAAAATCCTGAGATGATGAAGCTAAAAATTGTTCTCCATCATAATTGAATAAAAGCTCAATTACAGGATTTTTTTTTTGAAGCTTGTTAATTGCAAAAACAGGTTTTACTCCGGGAGAAAGCTCTTCAATAGAAAACCCAATAACCTCTGCCCGATATTTTCTAATAATTTTACTAACAAACGTTTGAAGATAAGTTTTGACCTTATCTTTTGGAATATCTATCTGTTCCTGTTTTATAAAAGGTTTTATCAATTGTCCGTCAAAATCATCAGGCAGCGGAATGATTTTATTATTAAACTTTATAAAACATGGTTTTTGAGTGATAATTTCAGTATCAATAAGCGGAATTTGCTCTTCTTTAAAAAACACAGAAAGTTTATACTGAAAACCAGTATCATTGAGTGAAAACCAAAACCTTGGTTCAGCGACGTCCTCTTGTATTTCCAAAAAATCATCCCCAAATGTGCTAAAACTTTCTCCGGATTTAAAATACAAAGGAATTTTAAAATCTGCAAATTCATTGATTAAGGTTGCTGTTCTGGCAGAAACATATGGAACCATGTGCTTCGAAATATTAGTATCTGTATAAAAAGTACCATTGGTTTGCACTTTCTTTTCCTTAAGCAAGTGAAATTTTTCTAATACTTTGTCTTCTCTCAATTCAAATGTCATCTCTAAAATTTCCTTTTCTTTTTCAGTAGTTTCAACTGTAAGGAACTGAGAATCTGGGTCGCATATTCTTTTTATCTCCATACTCCACTGGCCATTCTTGAGAAGGATAATTCGATATGCCTCAACCAGAAAACCAAATAGATTATTATGGGTCAGGGCAAAAATAAGTTTGTAATTCTTAGGCATTTTTTATGTCAATCTGATAAAATCATTAATTGTTCTTTTACAAAAGAAGCAACAACCTACGAAATTACAAATAATAATTAACAAGGAGTCTCTTTTCTGAAACTCAAATAAATTCTACTGCTAACAAAACAAGCAAAAAAGCAGTTGATGCTATCAGGGAGTATAGAATTTTATTTTTTTATCAATTTCAGAAACATACTTTTTAAACTGTTTGTCTGTTTCCATAAGGTCATTCACTGTTTTGCACGCATGCAGCACAGTTGCATGGTCTTTACTTCCTGTTTGTAGCCCAATAGATGCCAGCGAATATTTTGTCAGTTTCTTGGAAAAGAACATCGCAATTTGACGAGCTTGAACGACTTCTCGCTTTCTAGATTTTGATAAAAGATTCTCAACTGAAATATTGAAATAATCTGCTACAATTTTTTGGATATAGTCAATTGTCACTTCTCTGGTAGTATTCTTGACATATTTCTCTATCATTTTCTTTGCCAAGTCAATCGTAATTTCCTTTTTATTAAGAGAACTTTGTGCCAACAAAGAAATGAGGGCACCTTCTAGTTCGCGCACATTTGTGGAAATACTATAAGCAAGATGTTCAATAACATCCTGTGGCATGTCAGCACCGTTATTATAGAGTTTTTTCTCAATAATTGCTATTCTAGTTTCCAAATCGGGTGCCTGAAGGTCTGCTGCCAAACCCCACTTAAATCTAGAAAGCAATCGGGGCTCAATTCCCTGAAACTCCACAGGAGGCTTGTCAGATGTGATAATTAGCTGCTTCCCGTTTTGGTGCAAGTGATTAAAAATATGAAAAAAGACGTCCTGAGTTTTTAATTTATTTGAAAGAGTATGAATATCATCCATAATCAACAGATCAATCATCTGATAAAAATGAACAAAATCATTCATACTATTGTTTTTCACAGCATCAATAAACTGATTTCCAAACTGTTCTGTCTGTACATACAAAACAATTTTTTCAGGGAAATTATTCTTTGCCTGAATTCCAATTGCATGCGCAAGATGAGTTTTGCCAAGACCAGTTGAAGAATACAGAAGCAAAGGGTTAAATGCTGTTTTCCCGGGATTGTTGGCAACAGCAAAACCTGCAGAACGAGCAAGTCTATTGCAATCACCTTCGATAAAATTATCAAAATTGAAAGTCTCAACAAGCTGAGGATTAATATTGATTTTCTTCAGTCCTGGAATTGCAAAAGGATTAGGAATATCTTTGGATTTACCCTTATTAATATCAATGGGAATAGATACAGGTGCATTTCTCAGAGCTTTTTTGTTTGTTGAAGGGAGCTTCATTTCAAGCGGCTCGTTATTTCCATGGTTTCTGTCCATAATGATATTATATTCAAGCTGACCATTGGCTCCCAGTTCTTTTTTAATTGTTTTTCTGAGTAAATCGATATAATGTTCTTCAAGCCATTCAAAGTAAAATGGGCTTGGAACCTGAATTGTCAGTATGTTGTTTTCAATTTTAACAGGTTTAATTGGTTCAAACCAAGTTTTAAAACTGTGTTCATTGATATTATCTTTAATAATTTTCAAGCAATTGTTCCATATTGTTTGGATATCTTTCATTCAAATACGCTCCCTATTAATATATCATTTAATGTTCAATGTGTTAGGTTAAAAAATTTGCTATTTAACCCCATTTTTCGATGGTTAACATCAAATGGGTTGCAAATTTTGGCCTTTTTTTCGGATAAAAAAAATATTTCATACTTGTTTTATTTAAATATTTAGTGCATAGCCTTCGACAAATTTTAATCCTGCGTTTTTCTTCAAATATACATCCATTCTCCCCAAGTTAACGCCCGCATAGCCTACCTGTCCGATGATAATCTCCTTTCTATCAGAGTTGGACATCACCACAGCTTTGTTAAGGGTTGTATGAGTATGCCCACCTAAAATTATATCAATATTTTTTGATTGTTTAGCAATATCAATATCTGAAATTTTGTCATACTTGTAACTGAACCCAAGATGTGAAAGACAAATAATAAGATCACAATTCATGTCTTTTTTCAAAAAACGCGCATAATATGCTGCTTTCTCAGCAGGATCAAGATACAATGTTTTACCATATCCTGATTTGGCAACCAAGCCTTCCAATTCAATTCCAAGTCCAAAAACCCCGATTCTGATACCCGCGACTTCATAAATCTCATAAGGAGATATTTTATTGTTCAAAACAGTATCCTTGAAATCATAATTACTTGAGATAAAAGGAAATGAGGCATACTGAAGGTTTCTTTCAATACCATCAAGGCCATTATCAAATTCATGATTCCCTATTGTGGCAGCGTCATACTTCATGTCGCTCATGAGTTTTATCTCAAGTTCACCTTTGTAATAATTGAAATACGGTGTTCCCTGATAAATATCGCCTGAGTCAAAAAGTAAAACATTGGGTTCTTCTTCTCTGATTTTTTTTACCAATGCAGCCCTTTTAGCAAATCCTCCCATGCCAGGAAACCTATGATGAGAAGAAGGAAACGGCTCTATCTGACTATGTGTATCATTGGTATGCAAAATGGTGATTTTCGTTAATCCCTTGGCAAAAGAACCTGCAATACCTGATTTACTGATGCCCCACAATGCACCTCCTGCAACCAATGTCTTTATAAATGATCGTCTATTCATATACAATCCTCCCATCAAGAACTGGATGAATAGTGTTCCCTATAGTATTTTGCTCTTTAAAATAGTCTATAATTAAATCTCGTAATAATACTGAAAGTTTTTTGAATTTCACAGGATTATTAAAGAACTGCATCTTATCACCACCGTCTGCAAGATAATCAGAAGTAACGACCGTGTATGTTCTGTTTTCATCAAATGGTTTTCCATTTACCGTAAGATCTACAAGCTGAAGCTGTTTGCTTTTAATTGTCATTCCAGCAAAGGGGACTCCTCCAGACTGTATAATATAGTTTACCATTTTAAGAAAATTATCTGCGGTGAGGGTCAACACAACAGTTTCATTTTCGAATGGCATCAGTCGAAACACATCTCCAACAGTAATTAGACCCTTAGGCAGAGCAGCTCTCAGCCCGCCATTATTTAAAACAACAACATCATATAATTGCCCATCTTCAGCAAAATGCTTGTTGCACATGTGCAAAACAAGATCACTAATGAGATTATTGAGCAATCCCTCAGGCTGATTTTTGGTTATGTCAAGTTCTGAATAGGAAATTATTTCATTCATTTCAATCTCGATGGCTCGCTGGTATGGTTCAATAATAGCTAATGATGAAGAATCGGGCAACATTAATGAATCTAATGGCACCAACATACCGACTGCACTGCTTGAAGAATAATAAGTCTTACAACCAAAGTGACC